>OGIV01001216.1_pt1 | contig 15900 bp, 13 predicted proteins | sample 1571861 | NCBI WGS metagenome assembly OGIV01 (sample SAMEA2582099, study PRJEB24529) | metagenome | biome: Human gut stool | place: China | collected 2011 | reverse complement strand
GATTTTGTGGGAATTGCTGTGGGAAGCGTCAATCATTACGATTTCGCGGTGGCCGTTGGCCTTGAGCATCTCACAGGCTTTGGCAACGCTTTGGGCGTCGTAATTGGGCTCTTTTCCGCCTCTGAGAATGATGTGACAGTCTTCGTTTCCGGTCGTGGTGACAATGGCCGAGATGCCGCCCTTGGTAACCGACAGGAATGAGTGGGAGTGTTCGGCGGCGCCGATGGCGTCAACGGCGACCTTGATGTTGCCGTCGGTGCCGTTTTTGAAACCGACAGGGCAGGACAGACCGCTGGCAAGCTGGCGATGTGACTGGGATTCGGTTGTGCGAGCGCCGATGGCTCCCCAACTCACCAGATCGGCAATGTACTGCGGCGTGATCATATCCAGGTATTCGACGCCGGTGGGAAGGCCGAGAGCCACAATGTCGCACAGCAGTTCACGGGCGATGCGCAATCCGTGATTGATGCGGCAGCTGCCGTCCATATCCGGGTCGTTCATCAGACCTTTCCAACCGACGGTTGTACGGGGCTTCTCGAAATAAACGCGCATGATGATTTCAAGGTCGCCTGCCAAGCGTCGACGCTCTTCGTTGAGCTTTTGCGCATATTCCATTGCAGCCTTGGGATCATGGATCGAGCAGGGGCCGACGATTACAAGAAGTCGATCGTCGTGACCGTGCAGGATTTCGTGAGCGGCCATTCGGGCGCCGTGAACGGTTCTTGCGAACGGCTCTTCGCAAGGGAATTCACGAATGAGATGAGCCGGAGGCGTCAGTTCGCGAATCTCTTTGATGCGAAGGTCGTCGGTTGTGTAGCGCATGATGTCTATCTCCCTTGGTATCGGATTTTGTCGTTCGGTCTGTGCCGGCGAGCCTGAGGCTTGATTACGCAGAACCCGGTACGAAAAAGCCGCCGGATTTTGCGTTCCCGGCGGCTGGCAGTACAGTACCTTTCAAATGCTTGCGTTACGCGTGCGCACGTACTCCTTCCGCCGAGGGGGCGAAATAAAAGGAGAAGAAATAAAATCGTGCCGTGTAAAGCATTTGAAAAAGGCAGTTCCAGATTTTCTAAGCAGAGCCTGATTCGTATTTCAGGTCGACTCAGGGACTTACTCTACTCGATCTTGTGACGAAGTGCAAACGCAAAAACACCAATAAGATCAGGTGTTTTGCTTAGATTGTCACATTTTTTCTCTGAGTCGAAACGAAAATTCTAAATGCTCAATTCAACCTTTGTGTCAGCGCGTGTTAAGTTTTCTCCTCGGTGCGACTGATGACGAAAACCAATTTCGCCAGTCGCGTTGTTGAGTCCATTTTTTTGCGTTTGTTTGCGCGATGCCGCTGCTTCAATCCGACTACAAGGCTCCCCGCTGGTTGCCCGGAGCGCATCTTCAGACCATCGTTCCCGCCCGTTTTTTCCCGCGACCCGACGTGCAGTATCGAAGAGAAATTGTGGATATGCCCGACGGAGACTTCATCGTGTTGGATTGGTCGGAACCGGAGCCGATGGAGCTCAACGCGCCGGTGTTGGTGCATTTCCATGGATTGGAGGGTGATTCTCACAGCCATTACGCAGAAGCGCTGATGCACGAGTGTGTCAAATGCGGTTGGCGAGGCGTCGTTGCGCATTTCAGAGGATGCGGCGGTCTGCCCAATCGTTTGCCGCGGGCGTACTTTGCCGGCGACAGCGACGATTGCGACTGGATACTGAGGACGGTTCACGAACGTTTCATCACGGCGCCGATTTATGCGGTCGGCGTGAGCCTCGGCGGTAACTACATTGCCAAATACATGGGCGAACGCCCGCAGGAAGCGTCCTTCCTGACGGCGGCCGTCTCGATCGGTGCGCCGGTGGATTTGGTGGCCGGAAGCGAAATCATGAGCCGTGGCGCCAACAAGCTCTACGAAGAGATGTTTTTGTCGACGCTCAAGGAAAAGCTCATTGACAAGGCCAAGCGTTTCCCGGATCTCATTGACATCAACAAGGTCAAGAGCTGCAAAACGCTCTACGACTTTGACAGTGTCTACACGGCGCCGATCCATCACTTCAAGAGCGCGATGGAGTATTGGACCTTGTGCTCGGCCAAGCGCTATCTCAAAAACGTCACCAGACCGCTGTTGCTTTTAAACGCCAAAAACGATCCCTTCCTGCCGCGCTGGGCGCTGCCGACGGAAAAGGACGTGAGCGACTGTGTCTATCTTGAGCAACCGGAAGAGGGCGGTCACATCGGCTTTCCCCGCGGCAATCCGCCCGGAGACCTGGGTTACCTGCCCGAGCGCGTCATGCGGTTTTTCTCGGCGTTTGAACCCAAGATCGAAAGCGTTTGAGCGGTCAAAAACGCCGCGATGCCATTTTTTGTCAACTGAATCTGCGAATTCTTGCGCTTTTTCGAAGATGTAATTTACGAAATCTTGCAAGCAGAGCCGGGCATGCTGTTCTGGCGATGAGATCTACTGCCACTGCTGAAGCAAGACAATTTGCCTCGATAGCCGAAAAGACCACACTGGTTTGAGAGTTGACCGAACAAGAACACACGTGAACGTATTGTTAGACACGGCTAGTAAAATTACTAGTCGTGTCTAGTAATTTTGCTAGATACATCTAGTAAAATTCTGGAGGCATGAATTCTGATACGGATAAAAAATGCTCACTCGACAAGAATATGATGTTTTACGCAGAAGATTGGGTGAACCGAGAAAGTTCATCCAAGTAGTGCTTGGCCCTCGCCAGATTGGCAAAACCACAGTGGTTCGACAGGTGCTTCATGACATCAATAAGCCGCAGTTATATTTCTCGGCGGACGACACAGCGGTAGCAGGTTCTGCCTGGCTTGCAAGCTGTTGGACGGCAGCTCGGCTGGAAGCCCAAACACATCCCGATGCAGGATGTGTATTGGTGATCGATGAAATTCAGAAAGTGCCAAATTGGTCGGAAACCGTTAAACGGCAATGGGATGATGACACTTGGAATGAAAGAAACATCAAGGTCGTTTTATTGGGCTCGTCTCGAGCTTTGATTCTTCAGGGGTTGAGCGAATCCTTGATGGGGCGGTTTGAAGAAATCCGCATGACGCATTGGACGTATGCTGAAATGCGGGATTGCTTTGGGTTGACGGTTGATGAATTCATCTACTTCGGCGGCTATCCGGGCGCAGTGGAGATGATGCAGGACGAGGCTCGGTGGAAGGTATATGTCCGAAATAGCATGATTGATGCAACCGTTAACCGAGACATTTTCGAAGACGTCCGAATTGGAAAAGCTGCGTTGCTGCGTAAGAGTGACTGTAGTTTCTGTGTTCCTGAATCCTACATTGTGTCGTTGACAAAGCTACTGGGAGAGATCCAGGACGCGGGCAACGTCATGACGATTGCCGGATATCTGGAGCGGCTCAACCAATGCGGTTTGCTGGGAACGTTTCAGAAGTTTTCGGTGGATGACGCCAGACGCCGTGCGAGCATTCCGAAGTTTCAGGTGCACAACAATGCCCTCTTGACGGCATTGTCTGCCGGCACGTTCGAGCAGGTGAGAAACGATCCAGTGAAGTGGGGGCACTACGTGGAATCGGCTGTCGGAGCGTATTTGATTTCTCAGGCCTATCGCCTGCAATTTGAGGTGTTCTATTGGCGAGATGGCAACAACGAAGTTGACTTTGTATTGCGCAAAGACGGCAAAGTTGTGGCGCTGGAAGTCAAGAGCAATCACGAGCGGTACACCAAAGGACTGGATGTGTTTTGTCAGAAGTTCCGACCGAATGTCGCCTTGATTGTGGGCAGCGGGGGGCTGCCGCTTGAAACGTTCCTGGAAACACCGATTACCGATTTGTTCTGAGAACATTGGTGAAAGATAAGGAAGCCCAATGACCGACAATGCGCAACATGCAGACGTCAGACGAATGTGGAGCGGATGGATTTCGCTCGTGCTGTTTGTGCTGCTGATTCCGTTGAGCAACTGGGTGATCGTGAACCTTGGTGTCGTCTGCCCGTCCGGCGAACCTTGTCTTGTGCCGGTGTTGCCGGGGTTGTGGGCGCCGTCGACCGTGTTGTTGGCTGGTTTCAGCTTGGTGCTTCGCGACGTTGTGCACCACTGTCTGGGCTGGCGTTGGGCTTTGTCGTCCATTTTCTTCGGCGCCATCATTTCCGGCTTTATCTCTGACTCGGCACTCGTGGTGGCATCGGTGAGCGCCTTTCTCTTTGCGGAATTGGCTGACTTTGCGGTGTACGCGCCGATGAGAAAGCGTTATCCGGCGACAGCTGTCATTGTTTCCGGTCTTGTCGGCTCTGCGGTGGACTCCGCCATTTTCCTGACACTTGCCTTCGGTTCTGTCGAATACTTGTTTGGGCAGGTTTTGGGCAAGTTCTGGATCAATCTGCTGGCGGGCGTGGCGATTGCCGTGTGGCGGCGTCGCAAACAGAGCGCCATTGCGATTTCGGCTTGAGTCAACGTTTGCCTGAGCGGCAGTCTTTGCTACAATCTCGCACCACTTTCAAAAACATCTGCGCCGGATTGTTCTGCCGGTGGCGGTCACAAGGAAACCATATGTCCCATATCGGTGAGCTGGGCGACATCAAGCGCCCGTTGAGCGGCTGGCTCTCGCTCGTTTTGTTTGTTCTGATGATCCCCTTGACGAACTGGGTGATCATGAACGTCGGCCTCGTTTGCCCGGCTGACGGTCCTTGTCTGATTCCCGTTTGGCCCGGTTTATGGGCGCCTTCCGGCGTGCTGCTTGCCGGGTTCAGTCTGGTACTGCGTGACGTTGTGCATCATTACGTCGCCTCGTGCTGGGCGCTGATTTCGATTTTTGCCGGCGCCGCGCTCTCGGGCTTGATTTCGGAACCCGCTCTGGTCATTGCTTCGGTCTGTGCTTTCTTGTTTGCGGAGCTCGCTGACTTTGCCGTTTATGCTCCCATGAAGAAGCGCTACCCGGCCATGGCCGTGATTGCGTCGGGACTGGCGGGTTCCGTGGTTGACTCCGCGATTTTCCTGTCTCTGGCTTTCGACTCCATTGAGTTTTTGGCCGGACAGGTGCTCGGGAAGTTCTGGATGAGTCTGATCGCGGGCGCCCTGATCGTTGCCTGGAGACGAGTCAAGACGCATACGGTCCAAGAACACCTGCAGATGCCGTAACTCGGACGCATTTTCCAGAAAAGCGGCGGTTAAGACAGTTCGTGCACAATTGCTCGAACTTGATCTAACCGCCTTTTTTGTATCCGATGACCGCGCAAAACAACACACCCAAGACCGCCGTTCTCATCTGCAACACCGGTTCGCCTGCCGCTCCGACCAAAGAAGCAGTGGCGAAGTATCTTGCGGAATTCCTCGGTGATCGGCGTGTGGTGGAAATGAATCCGCTCATTTGGCAGCCGATTCTGCGCGGCATCATTATTCCCCGTCGCGCGCAGGCTTCTGCCGATCGCTACAAGACGGTGTGGACGCAAAAAGGGTCTCCTTTGGTGGCGGTGACCTCCGACACGGCGCAAGGCCTGCAGAAGGCGCTGGGCGACGAATTCATCGTGTCCTGGGCGATGTGTTACGGCGTGCAGCGAATCGATGAAGAACTCCGTCGGATTGCTGAACAAAAACCCGAGCGCATCGTTGTTCTGCCGCTATATGCACAGTACGCCACGCAGACGACGGAGTCCGTTTTTGATGCAGTTCGACGCGTACAAAAGAAGATCCGGGATTTGCCGCCTGTTGTCACGATTCCGCACTACTTTGAAGAGGACGCCTACATTGAGGCGCTCGCCGCTCGTGTGCGCGCGCATTGGAGAAAAGTGGGAGATCTTGGAACCGACGGCAAGCTCATGATGAGCTTTCACAGCATTCCGGCGGTCTCAAGCGAACGCGGTGATCCCTATGAGAGCCAGTGCAAGCGAACGGCCGAAAAGCTTCGTTTGGCATTGGGACTGGAAAAGCGCCAAGTCGTCCAGGTGTTTCAGAGCAAATTCGGAAAGGCGAAGTGGTTGGAGCCTTTTGCCGTTGATACGGCTCCCGAACTGGGCCGACAGGGCTTGAAGCGCCTTGATGTGATTTGTCCGGGATTTGCCGCGGATTGTCTGGAGACGCTTGAAGAAATCGCCACGGAACTGCGCTCGATTTATGAGAAGGCAGGGGGCAGCGGATTTCACTACATTGAGTGCCTCAACGCGCAGGACGATGCGGTGGCCCTTTACGCCGAGATCATTTGCAAGGCTCTGTCGAAGGCCTGAAAATCCGCTTCAGCTGAACTTTTTGCCTCCGATGGCTTGAAAAGAGCAAACCCAATCCCCATATAAGAGCCATCTTTCAAGCATTCTTTTTGCAAGAACATCTCTATGGCCCAAGAAGACATCAAGCAGGAGCAGGTAAATCCTGCCGACGAATTGAAGAAAGCAGCCGAAGCCGCTGAACAGGTTCAGGGTTCAGAATTGCCTCCGGAACTCGGCATCGAACCCGAAGGCGCCGAAGCCTCGCTCGAAGACCAGCTTGCCGCGGCGACGGCCAAAGCGGCTGAGAATTTTGATCTTTACGTGCGCGCGGTTGCCGAAATGGAAAACGTGCGTCGCCGTGCTGCCGAAGACGTTTCCAAGGCGCAGAAGTTCAGCATCGAGAAGTTTGCCAAGAACCTGCTTCCGGTGATGGATTCGCTTGAAAAGGCGATCGAAATGACCGCCGAAATCGAAGGCCCGATGCGAGAGGGCATTCTCGCGACGCACCGTCAGCTCGTGCATGCGCTTGAAATGAGCGGCATGACCGTCATCGATCCGAAGGACGCCAAGTTTGATCCCAACACGCAGCAGGCCATTGCCATGGTGCCTGCCGTCGAAGGCAAGAGCGCGGGTGACGTTGCTCAGGTCTTTCAGCACGGCTGGAAGATTCACGAACGCGTGCTTCGTCCGGCCATGGTGAGCGTGGTTCAAGGCTAGAAACTTCATCGACACAAAATTTTTCAGACGCCCCGTTGAATTTTCTCGGGGCGTCCCCATATAGGGGGTATGGCGCGGCAGGGACACCCCAAAAAAGAGTTCTCTGCCCGACGCGTAAGAGTTTCAGATCACGGTCGAATCCTTCCGAGGTCGGTTGACGCGGAAAAGGAATACGGCCCAACAGAGAATCAAGAGGAAAAAGAACAATGTCTAAGATCATCGGTATTGACCTTGGCACCACCAACTCGGCTGTGGCCATCATGGAAGGCGACAAGGTTCGTGTGATCGAAAATTCCGAAGGCGCTCGTACGACGCCTTCCATCGTTGCCTACATGGAAAACGGCGAGATTCTTGTCGGCGCAACCGCCAAGCGTCAGGCCGTGACTAACCCGAAGAACACGCTGTTTGCCGTCAAGCGCTTGATCGGCCGTCGCTACGAAGACGCCGAAGTGCAGAAGGACGTGCAGCGCGCTCCGTTTAAGATCGTCCGCGCCGACAACGGCGACGCCTGGGTGCAGGTGATGGGCGACAAGAAGCTTGCTCCGCAGCAGGTTTCCGCCGAAGTGCTCCGCAAGATGAAGAAGACTGCCGAAGACTACCTCGGCGAACCGGTGACCGAAGCCGTGATCACGGTTCCGGCCTACTTCAACGACAGCCAGCGTCAGGCCACCAAGGACGCCGGCCGCATTGCCGGTCTCGAAGTCAAGCGCATCATCAACGAACCGACGGCCGCAGCTCTGGCTTTCGGTCTTGACAAGATGGGCAACGAAGACCGCAAGATCTGCGTCTACGACTTGGGCGGCGGCACGTTCGATATCTCCGTGATCGACATCGCCAACATTGACGGCGACAAGCAGTTTGAAGTGCTCTCCACCAACGGCGACACGTTCCTCGGAGGCGAAGACTTTGACCGTCGCTTGGTCGAATACCTGATCTCCGAATTCAAGAAGGACAACGGCATTGATCTCGGCGGCGATGTGCTTGCCTTGCAGCGTCTGAAGGACGCCGCTGAAAAGGCCAAGATCGAACTTTCGAGCCGTCAGGAAACCGAAGTGAACCTGCCGTACATTTCGGCTGATCAGACCGGTCCGAAGCACATGAATATCACGATCACGCGCGCCAAGTTCGAAAGCATGGTCGAAGACCTCGTGCAGCGTACGATCGAACCCTGCCGCAAGGCTTTGAAGGACGCCGGTCTGTCGACGTCCGATATTACCGACGTGATCCTCGTGGGTGGCCAGAGCCGTATGCCGCGCGTTCAGGAAGTGGTGCGCGAATTCTTCGGCAAGGAACCCCGCAAGGACGTCAACCCGGACGAAGCCGTGGCTATCGGTGCCGCCATTCAGGGACAGGTGCTCTCGGGCGGCCGCAAGGACGTGCTGCTGCTCGACGTTACCCCGCTGACGCTGGGCATTGAAACCCTGGGCGGCGTGATGACTGCGATGATCAAGCGCAACACCACGATTCCGACCAAGCACTCGCAGGTGTTCTCGACGGCGGAAGACAATCAGCCGGCTGTGACCATCAAGGTCTATCAGGGCGAACACGAAATGGCGGCTTCCAACAAGTTGCTCGGTGAGTTCAACCTCGAAGGTATTCCGCCCTCTCCGCGTGGTCTGCCGCAGATTGAAGTGACGTTCGATATCGACGCCAACGGCATCCTGCACGTGACCGCCAAGGACAAGGCCACCGGCAAGGAAAACAAGATCACGATCAAGGCAAGCTCGGGCTTGTCCGAAGAAGAGATCAAGAGCATGGTTGCCGCTGCCGAAGCCAACAAGGAAGAGGATCACCGCCGCTTCGAGCTGGCTCAGGCCCGCAACATGGCTGACGCTTCGATCGCTCAGGTTCAGAAGACCCTGAAGGATCTCGGCGACAAGGTCGAAAGCGCTGATCGCGCTGCCTGCGAAAACGCCATCAAGGATGTGGAAGAACGCATCAAGGGCGAAGACAAGGCTGCGATTGAAAAGAGCGTGGAAGCGCTGATGGCCGCCGCTCAGAAGATCGGCGAAAAGCTCAACCAGCAGGCTGCTCAGGCTCAGCAGGCTCAGGCAGGCGCCCAGCAGCAGGCGGGCGGTGCCGGTCAGCAGCAGGCCAACAAGGGCGATGACGACGTGGTCGATGCCGACTACACTGAAGTCAAGCACTGATTTGGCTCAAGAGCAAAACCCGAGCCCGGCGCGGCGTCCGAACTTTAGGGATGCCGAGTCGGCCGTATGAGACACGGGGCCGGGCCGCCATTTGGCGATTCGGCCCTTGGCATGTTTTTTGGTAACGATTGACACACTATGGCTGACCAGGATTATTACGAGGTACTGGGAGTCTCGCGCGACGCAAGTGACGACGAGATCAAAAAGGCGTATCGACGCCTGGCGATGAAGTACCATCCCGATCGCAACAACGGCGACAAAGCGGCTGAGGAAAAGTTCAAGCAAGTGGGCGAGGCCTACTCGATTCTGAGCGATCCCCAAAAGCGCGCAGCCTATGACCGCTACGGCAAGGCAGGGGTTGATCCGAGTGCGGCCGGTGCGGGCGGTTTCGGAGGTTTCGGCGGCTTCGGTCAGGGCCAGGGCGGTTTCGGCGACTTCAGCGACATCTTCTCAGAGATTTTCGGAGGCGGTGCGGGAGGCGGTCGTCGCGGCGGTCCCAAGGTGTTCCGCGGTGCCGATGTGAGTTATTCGCTGGAAATCACGCTTGAACAAGCGGTGGCGGGTGCCAAGACCGACATCCGTGTGCCGGTTTGGGAAGAGTGTGAAACCTGTCACGGCTCCGGCTGCAAGTCGGGGACTTCGAAGAAGACCTGCCCGCATTGCGGCGGCAGCGGCATGATCAACATCAACCGCGGCTTCCTGCAGGTGCAACAGACCTGTCCGTATTGCCACGGCACGGGTGAAATCATTGCCGATCCGTGTCCGGATTGCCAGGGACGCGGTCGTAACCGCAAGACGAAGACGCTGGAAATCAACATTCCGGCGGGCATCAACGACGGCCAGCGCATCCGCATTCAGGGCAAGGGCGAACCCGGTCCCAACGGCGGTCCCTGCGGCGATTTGTTTGTGCAGGTGTTCATCAAGCAGCACGAAATTTTCCAGCGCGACGGCGACGATTTGCATGCCGATTTGCCGCTGAGCTTTGCGACGGCCGCTTTGGGCGGCGAAGTGAGCGTGCCGACGATGGGAACTGAAGCGCGTATCACGATTCCGGAAGGCACGCAAACGGGCAAGATTTTCCGTCTGCGCGGAAAAGGTGTGCCGCATCTGCACGGCGGCGGCAACGGCGATCTGTACGTACACGCTTTCGTTGAAACGCCGGTCAATCTCACGAGCAAGCAAAAGAAGATGCTCAAAGAGTTTGACGAGTCGATCAAGGAAGGCGGCACCAAGCATTCGCCTCAGAGTACGAGCTTTTTGGATAAGATGAAGAAATTCTTCTCTTAATGGACACGACTGATGGCGCTTTGCGCTACAGTGGTAGCAGAGAAAACCCCGAATACACAACAAGGAGATATTCCAATGACCAATAAGTTTGCAGGCACCCAGACCGAAAAGAACCTTTGGGCTGCCTTTGCCGGCGAGTCTCAGGCCCGCAACAAGTACGATTACTTTGCTGGCGTGGCTCGCAAGGAAGGCTATCAGCAGATCGCCGAGCTCTTTGACGAAACGGCCGCCAACGAACGCCAGCACGCCAAGATCTGGTTTAAGCACCTGCAGGGCATCGGCAACACGGCCGAAAACCTCAAGGCTGCTGCCAGCGGTGAAAACTACGAATGGACGGATATGTACGAAGGCTTCGCGAAGACGGCCGAAGCCGAAGGCTTTGCCGAACTCGCGGCACAGTTCCGTGCCGTCGGCGCCATTGAAAAGGCGCATGAAGAACGCTTCCTGAAGCTTCTCAACAACGTTGAGATGAAGCAGGTCTTCGAAAAGAGCGAAGAAGTGATGTGGCAGTGCCGCGAATGCGGTCACTTGGTGATCGGCAAGACGGCTCCTGAAGTGTGCCCCGTTTGCGCACATCCGCAGAGCTTCCAGCAGATTCGCGCTGAAAACTATTGATGCACGCCGCGCGAACAGCGCAACTTCAGTAGAATCCGCAGGCCTCCCGCCGCAACAGTGTAGCTTCCAGCTGACGCGGTAAGGGAGGCTTCTTTTTGCGGGCCAAAATGAAAAAAAGGAGATTTCTTGCGAAATCTCCTTTTTGGAATCTGGTCGGGGTGAGAGGATTCGAACCTCCGACTCCTACGTCCCGAACGTAGTACTCTACCAGGCTGAGCTACACCCCGAATTTTGAGCTGCTAAGCTTTTCGCTCAACAACGAAGGAGAGCAATTCTATCAGAGAATTTTTGAAAATGGAAGGGGAAAGCACTTGAAGTGCATCACGCCCTTTTTGTAATTCTTCATTAGCTCTTTGTTTACATCGTTCGATAGCTCCGCTTTCTACGATAATGGCGGAAATTTTTTCAAAGTCGCCATGACCGTCACGAATGGCTTGCTCAATAAAGGCTCGATTTACCTCATCAGTATTTTGCATGGCGTAGATAACCGGAAGCGTAACCTTTCCCTCAGCAAAGTCTGCACCGATCAACTTTCCACTCTCGCTACTGTCGCCGGAGTAATCGAGAATGTCGTCGGCAATTTGGAAGGCATTGCCCAGATGCAACGCGTAGGCGGCACACGCTTCTTCCATTTCCGGAGAGGCTTCGGCGATGGCGGCAGCCATGTGAGCGGCTGCTTTGAATAAACAAGCCGTTTTGCGCTCAATCACGCCGAAGTAATCCGCTTCGGTGATGTCGGGGTTGTGCGCGTTGTTCATCTGCAGCACTTCGCCTTCGCTCAGACGGTTGGCGGCGTCGGCGAGCGCTTGCATGACTTTTAGGTTGCCCGCGCGCACCATCATTTGAAAAGAGCGGGTATAGAAAAAGTCGCCCACAAGGACGGCCGTGCCGTTGCCCCAACGAGCATTGGCCGTTTCACGGCCGCGTCGCATTTTGCCCTCGTCGACGACATCGTCGTGCATGAGCGTGGCCGTGTGAAGAATTTCAATGACGGCGCCGAGATAGGCGGCTTTGGCGGGGTCGGCTCCCATGGCGCGGGCCATCAGGATGAGTAGCGCCGGGCGCATGCGTTTGCCGCCGGCGGCGGTGATGTAGTGCCCCACTTCGTCGACGCGGGAAACGGCGCTGGAGACTTCGCGCATGATGATGCGTTCGACCTCAAGCATGTCTTCGGCGATGGGGGCCAGAGCGCGGCGGGCGGCCGCTTTGATGTCTTCGGATTGGGACATTGTTGTCGTGAATCCCTAAAGGAGTGTTCTGAAACGAGAGGGGCCGGAATAAAGCGCGAACCAACGGCTCAGTCATCGGCCGGCATCTCGCGGGGTTCGATCATTTTAGCGAGTCTCAGAGAAGTTTCATCTGCTGAGCGCGGCAGACGGCCTGGCTGCGGGAGTGGGCATCGAGCTTTCGATAGATGTTTTTGGCATGCGTACTCACCGTGGATTTCGACAGAGCCAGAATGTGGCCGATCTGGGAAAAAGAAATGCCTTTGGCAAGCAGCCTCAGGATGTCGAGTTCTCGAGCCGAGAGGGGATGTTCTTCGGGCATACGATGCCGCTGATTTTCCCGACTTTGCAGCGAGCGCAAAACCGTGCGGGCCACAAGCGGACTGACCGGAGAGCCTCCCGCTTGCAAAACACGCAGGCAAGAGCACAGATTGGCCGTCGTGTCGGAAAAAAGAACGTAGCCGTTGGCGCCGCTTGTGATCGTGTGCATCACAATGTTGGCGTCGTCGCACCCCGAGGCGGCAAGCACCAGACAATCTGGGTTGCGTTTGTGCGCGGCGCGGATAATGTCGGCGGGACTGCCGTCGGGCAGCATGCTGTTGGTGACGATGAAGTCGACGGGGCGTTGGGCCAGATACGACAGAGCCTCACGTTTGCCGGCGACGGCACAGACAACATCCAAGGTTTTGTCGCGGGAGAGTTCCAGCACATGCCGCTGGCGCCGATACGACTCGGGCTCCACGATGAGCACGGTTCGTCTCGGCGCAGCGGGGGCTGCGTCTAAAGAACGATCGGTCACGTCAGACAAGGTGTGCCTGAAGTTTTTCGGTGTCGACGGCAAAACTGCGGATGCCGGCGGCCAGTTTTTCGCTTGCGACGGCGCTCATGGTGAGCGCAAGCAAAAAGTCCGCTTCCGAAATTGATATCGGAGCGGTGGCTTCAAGCCCCTCGGTCGTGAGAGCAGGCTGCACAACCGCGAAGGATGAGTCGAGTTCGGTGAGCAGCTTGGGCGAGATCGTGAGCAGATCGCAGCCGGCCAGCGCAAGAATTTCTCCTTTGTTGCGAAAGGAAGCCCCCATGATTTGCGTTTTGCTTCCGGCCGCCTTGAGGCGCTTATAGATGGCGGTGACGGATTGAACGCCCGGATCTTTGAGGCCGCTGTTGGCCGCTTCGTCCCAGCACGCGCCCTCGGAGGCTTTGAACCAGTCATAAATGCGGCCGACGAAGGGGCTGATCAGCGTGGCATGAGCTTGTGCGGCTGCTTCGGCCTGCGCCGTGCAGAAAATAAGCGTCATGTTGCAATGAATGCCTTCGGCTTCAAGCACGCGGGCCGCTTCGCAGCCCTGCCAGGTTGCCGCGATCTTGATGAGAATGCGTTCGCGGGAGATGCCCATGGCTTCGTAAAGTCCGATGATGCGACGCGCTTTGGCAATCGTTGCGTTGGTGTCAAAACTCAGGCGTGCGTCGACTTCGGTCGAGACGCGTCCGGGAATGTGTTCGAGAATGGCTGCGCCAAACCCAGTGAGTACACGATCAATTCTTTCTTGAGCCGGCTCGTTGACACTGCGGGCGGCTTCAAGAATGTGACCGTAGTTGCCGCCCGTAGCCGCCTTCAGAATCAAGGACGGATTGGTGGTGGCTTCGGTGGGTTTGAGCTGCGCGATGGCATCAATGTCGCCCGTATCGGCAACCACGACCGTCATGGATTTCAATTGTTCGAGTTCACTTGCTTGCTGCATCGTTGTGCTCTTTTTTTGAAAAAAGTCGGAATTCGGTTGAGCGCGGAGACGAAAACGCCACCGACTGATAAGACGCAAAACCGGCGAGCCGACGCGTCTGAGCCGATGATTTTGCAGGAGGATTTCGTCCGATACGGCCCAGCCTCCAAGGTATAATGGATCAATTTTAGCCTGAGCTCGGAGAGCTCTGATTCTCAGGCAAAATGTTTTGTCGAGGGAAATCCACGATCTGCTTGCAAGAGCCTGTGAATTTTCCGAACAAAGCTCAAACCAATCGAGTCAGTTCAAGAACAAAGATAGGGAGGAACCTTGAGTCTGATTATCACAGATACGCGTCCGCAAGCAGCCCTCGTGCTTGCCGACGGCGAAGTCTTTCTCGGTCGCGGATTCGGTGCGTCGGGAAGCGTGACGGCCGAAGTGGTATTCAATACGGCCATGACAGGCTATCAGGAAATTGTGACCGACCCGAGCTATACGGGACAGATTGTGACACTGACGTACCCGCACATCGGCAATGTCGGCGTCAATGCGCAGGATGAGGAAAGCGGTGCCGTTTGTGCCGCAGGTCTGATCATTCGCAGCGAAAGTCCGGTGGTGAGCAACTTCCGCTCGGAACAGAGCCTTTCGGATTACCTGCGTCAGGCAGGTGTTGTCGGTCTTTGCGATATCGATACCCGTAAGCTGACGCGTTTACTGCGTGAGAAAGGGGCGCAGAATGGCTGCATCATCGCCGGCGATAATCTTGATGCCCAACTGGCGCTGGAAAAAGCCCAGGCATTCCCTGGTCTGAACGGCATGGACCTGGCGAAAGAGGTCACGACCGCAGAGACTTACGCCTGGACCCAGGGGAGCTGGACACTGGCGGGCGCCCTGCCGGAAGCGAAGGCGGAAAGCGATCTGCCGTTCCACGTCGTGGCTTATGACTTCGGCGCCAAGCGCAATATCCTGCGGATGCTGGTTGACCGCGGCTGCCGCCTGACTATCGTTCCGGCGCAAACGTCGGCAGAAGACGTGCTTAAGCTGAATCCGGACGGTATTTTCCTCTCCAACGGCCCTGGCGACCCGGCGCCGTGCGATTACGCCATCGCGGCGATTGAAAAATTCCTCACCACCGATATTCCGGTCTTTGGCATCTGTCTCGGCCATCAGCTGCTGGCGCTGGCGAGCGGCGCGAAGACCATTAAGATGAAATTCGGCCACCACGGCGGTAACCACCCGGTTAAAGATATCGATAACAATGTAGTGATGATTACCGCTCAGAACCACGGCTTTGCCGTTGACGAAGCGACGCTGCCTGCCAACCTGCGCGTGACTCACAAGTCACTGTTCGACGGCACCCTGCAGGGGATTCATCGTACCGACAAGCCGGCGTTTAGCTTCCAGGGGCACCCTGAAGCGAGCCCAGGCCCGCACGATGCCGCGCCGCTGTTCGACCACTTTATCGAGTTAATTGAGCAATACCGTCAGTCCGCGAAATAATCAGGAGTAAAAGAGCAATGCCAAAACGTACAGACATAAAAAGTATCCTGATTCTGGGCGCGGGCCCGATTGTTATCGGTCAGGCGTGTGAGTTTGACTACTCCGGCGCCCAGGCGTGTAAAGCGCTGCGCGAAGAGGGCTACCGCGTTATCCTGGTGAACTCTAACCCGGCGACCATCATGACCGACCCGGAAATGGCCGATGCCACCTACATCGAGCCGATTCACTGGGAAGTGGTGCGTAAAATCATCGAAAAAGAGCGCCCGGATGCGGTGCTGCCGACCATGGGCGGCCAGACGGCGCTGAACTGCGCGCTCGAGCTGGAGCGTCAGGGGGTACTGGCTGAATTCGGCGTGACCATGATTGGCGCCACCGCCGATGCGATTGATAAAGCCGAAGACCGTCGCCGTTTCGATATCGCAATGAAAAAAATCGGTCTCGACACCGCGCGTTCAGGTATCGCCCATACGATGGAAGAGGCGCTGGCGGTAGCGGCTGAC
>OGIV01001213.1_pt1 | contig 15909 bp, 10 predicted proteins | sample 1571861 | NCBI WGS metagenome assembly OGIV01 (sample SAMEA2582099, study PRJEB24529) | metagenome | biome: Human gut stool | place: China | collected 2011 | reverse complement strand
TTGGTTTAACAAAGTGAACGAAGACTACGGCAGTTTCAGTGCCATTCCCGAAGCCCAGAAGAAAGTAGACGAATTGATCCAGGGCAAAAAGACGGAGATGGAAAAGATCGCCGTGCTGACCCATTGGGTGGCCGACAATATCCGCTACGCCGGTATCAGCATGGGCGAGGGGGAGGGCTTTACGCTTCACAATACGAAGATGAACTACACCGACCGTTGCGGCGTATGCAAGGATATTGCCGGCACGCTGATCTCCTTCCTGCGTATGGCAGGTTTCGAGGCTTATCCGGCGATGACGATGGCGGGAAGCCGCATCGAGAGCATTCCGGCCGATCATTTCAACCATTGCGTGGCAGTGGTGAAGTTGGCGAATGGGATGTATATCCCTCTCGATCCTACCTGGGTGCCGTTCTGCCGCGAGCTGTGGAGCAGCGCCGAACAGCAACAGAACTATCTGCCGGGCATTCCGGGAGGTTCCGATTTGTGCCTGACTCCCGTGTCGGCTCCCGAAAACCATTACGTGCGCATCGTCGCCGAAAATAAACTGGACGCGAAGGGAACGCTGCGGGGCACGTTCTCGATCACTGCCGAGGGACAGTCGGACAGCAGCATCCGCCGCATCTTCACCCAAGGATGGCAGACCGAATGGCAAAGCACGATGGAAAGCCAGTTGCTCAGTGTTTCCCCCCGGGCCCGCATGTTGAAAGTAGATTACGGAAGTGCGCCGAAAGATTATCAGGCGGGACCTATCCGCATCACGTTCCGTTACGAGATCCCCGATTATGCGCTTGCGGGCGACGGCGAACTGTTGCTGAAACCGATGGTGATGAACAATCTCTATACCAGTGTTCTCTCGTTCCTGCGCATCGACACCGATTTGGAAACCCGCCGGTATGGCTTCCGTGACGCTTGTTCACGTCTGGTGGAGCTGGACGAGGTGATTACTTTACCCCGGGGATACCGCTTGGCGGGACAGTCGCGGAGCGAACAGAGGACCAGTCCGGCAGCCGACTTTGAGGGGGCGTTGCGGCAGGATGGCAACAAGCTGGTGCTGAAGCAGAAACTTGCCCTGAAGAAGCGCATATACCGGGCTGCCGACTGGGAAGGATTCCGTTCGGCGGTGAATGCCTACAAGAGCTTTGCGGATTATTTGATTGTTAAACCTTAAAAAAGATTGCCGTCACATGACAAAAATATATACCCTTCTGCTCCTTTGCCTGTTTGCGCTGGTTCTTCCGGTCGCCGGTCAGGAAGCGGAATTCAAGAAAATAAAAGAAAGCTGGACGTTGCGGGCCGATGGTTCGCAGGTCTATCGTCACATGAAAGTCCTGACACTGTATACCCATACAGCCATGAACCGCACCTATGGTGAGTCGTTCATTACGTACGATCCCCGTTATCAGACCTTGGAGATCCACGAATCGTATACCCGGCAGAAAGACGGGAACATCGTGAAGACACCCGATAATGCTTTTGTCGAAGTTCTTCCTGCGGCGGCAGCCAATGCCCCGGCATTCAACGCTCTGCGGGAGATGGTAGTGGTGCACACCGGGCTGGAATTAGGTGCTACCGTTTATCTGGATTACTCCATCACGAGCAAGCCCGGATATCTGCCGGAAATCAACGTCTGCCGCCAGTTGGAACAGTCTTCTCCGGTGAAAGAGTACGAAATCAGCATTACCGTTCCCCAAGGACAACGGCTGGAATATGCACTCGACAACCTGAAGTCGAAACCTCTCGTCACCGAGAAAGAAGGCATGAAGCAGGTCAGCTGGGTACTGAAAAACCTCCCTGCCCTCAGCCGCGAACCGCAAGTGTCGGTGATCGGCGGTGAGCTGCCTTTGCTGACCGCTACGACGGAACAGAAACCGATGGCATTCCTCTCCGCACAGTGGGAGCGGGAGGCGGATGCCCGGCTTCGCACCCTTGCCGGAAAACTGACTGCCGGCACGAAGAGCGATGAAGAGAAAGTGAAAGCCTTACAGAGCTATGTGATCGACAATCTTTATTACTCACCTCTCCCGTTGAGCGAAACCGCTTATCGCATCCGTCCCACTGCCGAGGTGCTCCATTCGGCCTACGCCACCGAGGCCGAGAAAGCGAATCTGCTGGCTGCGGTCCTGAGGGCTGCCGGCCTGAAAGCCGAGATCGGGGCGGTCTGCGTTCCGTCCGCGAACACCGCATCTTTGGGGATGGGCAGCATTCGCGAACTGTTTGTGTGGACCGAAGCCGGAGGCAGGCAGCAAGCCCTGTCCCTGAAAGGCAAAACCCCCTCCGCCGTCTCTTGGCAGAAAGATCATGCCTACGTGGCCATGCTGACACAGCCGTTTGAACTGAATCTTCCGTCCGCCGTTCTCAATAAGGAATATACCTTGCAGCCCGATAAGGCGAAAGCCAAAGACGGATATCTGGTCTTCACACTCCCGGCAGAGCGGGGAAGCCTCGCCAATTCTCAGTATGTCCGCTATAACAGCAGGCGCACCTCCAACCTTTTGTTGCCCGGAGCGGCGGACGAGACTTTCACCTATCTGGCAGAGACTCCCGAGGGCATGCGGCTGGCTACTCCGGCGATGGAGAAGAAGATAGACAACGCCGTAGGCACGCTAATCATTTCCATCCTCCCCGAAGGCGGACAGACGCGGGTGGTCCGGAGCCTGAAACTGAAAAAACAAATGATCCGTCCGGCCGATTATGCCGCTTTCCGTCAGCTGATGATAGAGTATGGGGCGGTGGACGGACGGACACTCGTGTATAAAAGCAAATAAATAAAACCCGATAAACAAACAGACCCATGAAAAAACTTATATTACTCTTATTCTCTGCACTCTTTGTGCTGTCGGCCCAGGCCGGGGATGTCCTGCGGCTGATGACCTACAACGTCCGCAATGCCAGAGGCATGGACAATAGCTGCAACTACCAGCGCGTAGCCAATGTGATCAACAATGCCCGTCCGGATGTCGTTGCTGTTCAGGAACTGGACAGCATGACCGCCCGGAGCAATGGGACGGATGTCCTCCGGGAACTGGCGGAACGCACTCAGCTGCATCCCTACTTCGCTCCTGCCATCGATTATGACGGGGGAAAATACGGAATCGGCCTGCTCGCAAAAGAAGCTCCGTTGCGCCTGCAAACCTTTGCTTTGCCGGGACGTGAAGAGGCGCGGACGCTGATTGTTGCCGAGTTTCCCGAATACATCTTTGGCTGCACACATCTCTCGCTGACGGAAGAAGACCGGATGAAGTCGCTCGAGATCCTGAAATCGGTTGCCGTTTCTGCCGAAAAGCCCTTCTTCCTTGCCGGCGACTTCAATTCCGATGCCGGTTCCGGTTTCATCAAAGAACTGAAGAATACCTTCCAGGTACTTTCCAACCCCAAGCAACCTACTTATCCCGCTTCCGAACCGAAGGAGACGTTGGATTACCTGATTGCGCTTAAACAGGAAAAACCTACTTTCGTTGTTAATTCCGCCCGGGTTATCGACGAACCGTTGGCGTCCGATCACCGCCCGTTGTTGGTGGAAGTGCGGATGGCAGTGCCCGAAGACCGCATCTGCCGCACCAAACCCTATCTGCAAAACCCGGTCGGAGGCGGAATCACCGTAATGTGGCAAACCAACGTGCCGGCTTATTGCTGGGTGGAATATGGCACAGACCCCTCAAACCTGAAGCGGGCACGTACTCTTCTCGACGGGCAAGTCGTTTGCGGCAACACTCTCCATAAGATTCGCCTCGACAGTTTGCAACCCGGACAGAAGTATTACTATCGGGCTTGTTCGCAGGAGATTCTGCTTTACCAGGCTTACAAAAAAGTATTTGGTAATACTGCCCGTACAGAGCTTAAAGAATTTACCTTGCCGGCCGATGGTGGAGACAGCTTCACGGCCGTCGTCTTCAATGACCTGCACAAGCAGTCAAAAACCTTTCAGGCGTTGTGCAGCCAGATCAAGGGGGTGGACTATGATTTCGTAGTCTTCAACGGTGATTGCGTGGACGATCCCGCCAACCACGATCAGGCAACGGCCTTCATCAGCGAACTGACCGAAGGAGTGGAGGGTGACCGCGTTCCTGTTTTCTTCATGCGGGGCAACCATGAAATCCGGAATGCGTATTCGGTCGGGCTGCACAGCCTGTTCGACTATGTGGGCGATAAGACTTACGGAGCCTTCAACTGGGGAGACACGCGCATCGTAATGCTCGACTGCGGTGAAGATAAACCCGACGACCATTGGGTCTATTACGGATTGAACGACTTTACGAAGTTGCGTAATGACCAGGTGGGATTCCTCAAGAAAGAACTCGCTTCCAAAGAGTTCAGGAAGGCCGGCAAGCGGATTCTGATTCATCACATCCCGCTTTATGGTAATGATTACGAGAACCTGTGTTCGGGACTTTGGGGGAAACTCCTGGAGAAAGCTCCCTTCAATGTCTGTCTGAATGCGCATACACATGAATACGCTTATCACCCCAAAGGCAGTCTTGGCAATAACTTCCCGGTCATTATCGGCGGTGGTTATAGCATGAAAAGCGCAACGGTGATGGTGATCGAGAAAAAGAAAGATGTGCTTAAAGTGAAGGTACTCAACACCCAAGGAGAAGTGTTGCTGGAACTTACAGTTTAATGACAGGCTCCGGTTCGATAGGCGTAAAAACAACAGAGGGCTGCATCAAAAGCCCTCTGTTGTTTTTTATTATGTGTGCAGCTCGAGTACGAACCGGCTTCCTTTAGTGTAGCTTGTGTCCAATGTCAGGCTTCCGTTCATCTTGGTAGCTATCAGGGCACAGATAGGCAGTCCCAGTCCGTCTCCTTCCGTCAGGTCTTTAATCTCCGTGAAAGGTTTGAACAGGTTCTCTTGTTTTTCGGCAGGAATGCCCGTGCCGGTATCCGAGATGATGAACTGATGTGTATGCGCGCCTCTCTTCTTGAAGTCGAGGAAGATCTTTCCGCTTTCGGTATATTCTGCTGCGTTCTTCAGTAGGTGAATCAGTATCCGTTCCAATTGTTCCGGGTTGGTCTTGATCTGGAGTTTGGCGGCATTCACTACGGTCGACACTTCAGGTTGCACCAGCTCTTTCACCTTATCCATGGTAGCTTCGCAGAAAGTATTTACGTTGATCTCCTTCATCTCGTAAGGCTCGGTCAGGGAGTTCTCCAATGTAGAAAGCTCCTGTATGTCGTTACTGAACTTCTTCAGGGCGGCTACCTGTCCCTGCATCTGTTGTGCCTGTTGAGGCGCCTTGCCCGATAGTTCGGCAGCAGAAGCGGCCAGTGTATCCAGCGTTGGTTCCATTTGTGCGGAGATGTTCTGGATGAACTTTGTTTTCAGTTCGTTGTGTTCATTGGCTATCTGTACGCTCTTCTTCAGTTTGCGGTTTCCGGCAATGAAGCGGAGCAGCACGATGGCAACGAAGATCAGTCCGGCTATCAGGATGACGACAAGCGTACATAGCCCGACAATCATATACTGTTTTCCGGACAGCGTATCGTCTTTTTCCTGAATAATCTGCTGGCTTTCGTCATATTTGCGTTTCAACACGTTCAGTTCATCTTGTGCTGTCAGCGCTTTCACCGAGTCGGTCCAGACAATGAAGTTCTCATACGTGCGGGCCACTAAGGAGGCATTGTTTGACTTACGGCCGATGGCAATCAGGTTCTTATAGCATTCGTTTACCTTTTCGTAGTTCTTCTGGGCTTTATATTGATTGATCAATTTCCGGAAGCAGGCGTCCCCTTGTGCGTTTTGGCCGAAAGTGTAGTAATAGTTTGCCTGCGTGTACAAGAGGTTCTCACTTAGCGAATCGTTCTTTGCCTGGCCGGCGGTTTCCGCCAGTTTGTCCAACTGTGCTTTGGCTTGTGCGGCATTCTTCAGCCCGATATACATTTGTAATCTCTCTTTGGTGATTTGAAAGCGCAACGGATAGAATTGCTTCTGCTCCTTTTGTTCGCCCGCCCAGACTAACTGTTCCATTCCCCTGCAGAGGTCGAATGCTTCTTTATAATAATTCTCACGATGGTAAAGAGCAGCTCCCTGAATTCCACATTCCACGGCTTTCGGATAGTTTTCTTGTGCCGCGAAGGCGCCATAGGCTTGGATGAAAAGATAACGCGCTTTGGTATATTCTTTTTGTTCCAGACTGCTTTGCGCTTGTTTCATCAGTTCATTTGCTCTGTTTTGTGTGCCTTGTGCATCGACGATTGTGCTAAAACAAACGAGGATGGTCAGGATTAAAGTCGATATTTTCATACGATATGGTTTTAAACAGTGACAAAGTTAAAAAATCTTTGTAAGAACCTCTCATTTACCCCTTTTATTTTTCATTTCTTCCTCAATTCTTCCTTTGAGAGTTATGACAGGCATTGCCGGCTGATGGGGTAGTGGATAGTATTTGATAATTCAAGCATAGATTTTACAAATAATGCTCTCTTTCGGAGTTTTATTTGTAAAGTCTATGTCTGAAAAACATAAGGATGTGTCTTTTTAATATTTGAAGCTGCTTCCTCCCAGGAACTCTCTAAGAAGTGAGGTCGGAGGAATCTCCTTATCCTGTACCGGAGTGAAATATTTGATAAACTTCAGTAGCCGGTATGCTTCGGCATATTCCGGGCAGTTACGTGGCACGCTGGTCAAGATGGGTTCGGCATGGCAGCGGAGCACGGCAAATTCAAATAACAGGGCGGAGTTGAACATCACGTCGGCATTCTCCTGATAAGGGAAAATCCACTTGTCTTCTCCGGCACGCACGCTGGGCCAGCGCGAAATGGTTTCCTGCGCAGAATAGCCACGATAGTTGAAGTCACGGATAATGCGGCGCAAAAGCCGGTTGTCCGTGGTCGGAATCCAGTTATGGTCGTCCAGGGAGATGGTTGTCAGAGCAGATACATAGATTTTATATTTATTCTCTGCCGGGATTTGCGGAGTGAGTTCCGGGTTCAGGGCATGAATCCCTTCAAGAATCAATACCGTATGTTCGTCAATCCGCAGTTTGTCGCCTTTATATTCTTTCTTTCCCAGCATGAAGTTGTAGCGGGGCAGTTCTACTTCCTCACCACGCAGCAGAGCTTGCAGTTGCGCATTGAATAATTCCAGGTCGAGGGCATAGAGCGATTCATAATCATAATTGCCGTTTTCATCCAATGGAGTTTCTTCCCGGTCTACAAAGTAGTTGTCCAGTGAGATGGGATAAGGCTTTAACCCGTTTGTCATCAGCTGGATGGAGAGCCGCTTGCTGAAGGTGGTTTTGCCGGATGATGACGGTCCGGAGATCAATACCAGTTTTACACGGTTCCCGTTTTCTCCCCGGTGGAAGATGCTGTCGGCTATTTGTGCTATTTTCTTTTCCTGCAGTGCTTCTGCCACATTTATCAGGTCGGTGGCATGTCCTTCTTCACAGGCTATGTTGAAATCTCCCACATTGTTCAGCCCCATAATGTAGTTCCAGCGCAAATGCTCTTTGAAGACATCGAGCATCTTCTCTTGTTTCACTACCTCTTCCAGTACGGTCGGGTTTTCTTTGTTGGGAATACGCAGTAACAGCCCGTCGTAGTACTTAACGAGGTCGAACAGATGAATAAATCCCGTACTTGGGAGTAAATTACCATAATAATAGTCCGCAGTGCCACCCAAAGTATAATAATAGGTATAGATGGAGCCGGAAGACTCAAGCAGTTTCACTTTGTCATTCATGCCCCGCTCGCTGAATACACGTACGGCTTCAGTGGTGTGGCATTCGATACGGTGGTAAGTGATATTCTCCGTAATGATTTCCTGCATGCGTTTCTTTATTTGCGACACATCCTCCAGAGTGATGGCCCGGCCGATGCGCAAATTGCAGAAGTATCCCTTGGATACGGGGTGCTCTACAAAAAGTTTGCCATTCGGAAAGAGTTCGCTGACTGCCTTGTAGAGTACAAAACAAAGAGAACGTACATATGTACGCATCCCCGAAGAATCTCTTACATCCAGAAACTCTACATCCTTATTGTTATATACACGAAAGTTGAGTCCTTCAGAACGATTATTTACTTTGGCACTGACTACCTGATAAGGAAAATTAAGATTGAAACCGTAATAAATATCCAAAAGTGAGCTTCCAATAGGGAATTCTTTAGAAATATTATTATTTTTGCAATATATTTGTAACATCTGTTTCATTTCACGTCGTTTAGGGGTGAATAGTACGGATAAATATATCACATAATTGCTAAGAAGACAAACAACCACTAAAATAATTATAGATGGAATATTCTTTTTATGATTTTTTAAAGCTCATTGGCTCATTAGGACTTTTTCTTTATGGAATGAAAATCATGAGCGAGGGCTTACAGAAAGTCGCAGGTGACAGATTGCGAGGAATCCTGACAGCAATGACCACGAACCGGGTAACGGGAGTTTTAACAGGAGTGTTGATCACCGCCCTTATCCAGTCTTCTTCGGCAACGACGGTGATGGTGGTCAGTTTTGTAAATGCCGGTTTGCTGACTTTGGCCGAGTCCATTAGTGTGATAATGGGTGCCAATATCGGTACGACAGTCACCGCCTGGATCATTTCCATTTTTGGGTTTAAAGTTGATATGGCTGCTTTTGCCCTCCCTCTGTTAGCCATTGCCCTTCCCCTTATCTTTTCCGGTAAAAGTAACCGTAAGTCTGTCGGTGAATTCATTTTTGGTTTTTCTTTCCTCTTTATGGGGCTTTCGTATCTTAAAGCAAACGCGCCCGACCTGAATGCTAATCCGGAAATGCTTGCTTTCGTGCAGAACTATACCGATATGGGATTCTTCTCCGTTCTGCTCTTTCTATTTATCGGTACTATTCTCACAATGATCGTTCAGGCGTCTGCCGCAACGATGGCTATTACTTTAATTATGTGCGCCAACGGATGGATTAGCCTGGAGCTTGGTGCTGCATTGGTGCTGGGTGAGAATATCGGAACCACGATTACAGCAAACCTGGCTGCCCTGACAGCCAATTCGCAAGCGAAACGAGCTGCTTTGGCCCATTTCGTTTTCAACGTTTTCGGTGTGATCTGGGTATTGATTATTTTTCATCCCTTTATGGTATTTGTCAATTGGGTGGTGGATAGTTTCTTCCATCCGGGAAGTGCCGAAGTAGCCATTTCTTATAAGTTGTCTGCTTTCCACTCTATCTTTAATATATGTAACGTCTGCCTGCTGATTTGGGGAGTGAAACTGATTGAACGTACCGTGTGTGCCATTATTCGTCCGAAAGAAGAAGACGAAGAGCCACGTTTGCGTTTCATTACCGGTGGCATGCTTTCCACGGCCGAACTTTCAATACTTCAGGCCCGCAAGGAAATCCATTTGTTCTCCGAACGTATTCACCGTATGTTCGGCATGGTGCAGGATCTGCTGCATACGGAAAAAGATGACGACTTCAATAAATTATTCAGCCGGATTGAAAAGTATGAGAATATCAGCGATAATATGGAGTTGGAGATAGCCAATTACTTGAATCAAGTGTCCGAGGGACGATTAAGTTCGGAAAGTAAGCTTCAGATACGTGCCATGCTTCGTGAGGTGACTGAGATTGAAAGCATTGGCGACAGTTGTTATAACCTGGCACGTACCATCAGCCGAAAGCGTCAGACCAATCAGGATTTTACAGAGAAACAGTATGAACACATTCACTTCATGATGAAGCTGACGAACGATGCCCTGTCACAAATGATTGTCGTGGTTGAGAAACCCGAGCATCAGAGTATCGATGTCAATAAGTCGTTCAATATTGAAAATGAAATAAATAACTATCGTAATCAACTGAAGAATCAGAACATTCTGGATGTGAACAATAAAGAATATGATTATCAGATGGGTGTTTATTATATGGATATTATTGCCGAATGCGAGAAGCTTGGTGACTATGTGGTAAATGTAGTGGAAGCAAGCAGTGACGTAAAGGAAAAGAAAGCATCTTAACAGGTCGATGAACCGTGAACGATGAACGATAAATGATGAATAAAGTGTGATTGGTACACTTACGGTTCATCGTTTATTGTTCATCGTTCAAAAACGTCCGTTGTTTATAAGTTATCCATTATACGGTTCGAAATCTTCTTTCCCAACTCCACAAAGGGGGCATACCCAATCATCAGGGATATCTTCAAACTGTGTTCCTGGTTCGATTCCGCTTTCCGGATCACCTGTCTCCGGATCGTAAATATAATCACAAACGGTGCAAATGTACTTCATGTCGTCTCTTTTTTTTAAGTTTATGCAAATATAACAAAAGGATTGGATATATTGTTCACTTATTTTTTCTTTTTGGTTAATAAAACACTACCTTTGCCATAACAACAAAGCATTAATCAAGCAGTTATAAATTATGATGTGGCAGATTGTATTAATAGGGGTATGTGTCTCTTTTCTGGGAGCATTTCTGTGGGAAAGAAGAAAACGTAAGTTTATGCAATCTGCATCAGACCGGAAACTGGAGAATGTAAATCGCTTGTTTGATGCTATCCTAACGCATATTCATGCTTATGTCCTTGTTATCGATTCTGATTTTAAAGTCCTGAAAACAAATTATTATGATTTGACTCACCTCAATCCTGATGGTAAAGAAAAGCGCGTCGGTGATTTATTGCAATGTCAGAATGCATTGTCTGCCAAGGGAGGATGCGGAACCCATGCTTTTTGTCAGGAATGTCCTGTAAGAGGGGCTATCGGGGCTGCTTTTCGTCAGAAGAGCGAGTTTACCGATCTGCAGTCTTCACTGAATATTGCCATAGGCGAAGATGAATTTATAAAATGCAACGTAATGATTTCGGGAGTTTTTATGACTCTGGATGGTGAAGACCGTATGGTACTGACGGTGCATGACATCACTTCCATCAAACATACGGAAGAGGCGCTGGCCGAGGCTAAGGAGAAAGCCGAAAACGCCGATCGTTCCAAGTCAGCCTTCCTTGCCAACATGAGCCATGAGATCCGTACTCCATTGAATGCCATCGTCGGTTTCTCCGAACTGCTGGCTGCTGCCACCGAGGAAAAGGAAAAGCAGAAATATCTGGAAATACTCCATACGAATAGTGAACTCCTATTGCAATTGGTGAATGACATTCTCGATTTATCGAAGATTGAGGCTGGTACATTAGAGTTTGTGTATTCCGACGTAGACATCAACCTGCTGCTGGCCGATCTGGAACAGTTGTTCCACATGAAGATCGGTTATGATTCGCCTGTACAGATAATTACCGAGGCCGGATTACCCTCATGCATGGTTCATTCCGACCGGAACCGTATCGCCCAGGTTGTATCCAATTTTGTTTCTAATGCAATCAAGTTTACCACAGAAGGCAGCATTCGTATCGGATATAAGCCTTGCGAGAATGGACTTCGGTTTTATGTCACCGATACCGGTTCGGGCATTTCAGCAGATAAGCTGGGAGGTGTATTCGACCGTTTCGTACGTCTGCAGAGTGATAAAAACGGCACCGGGCTGGGGCTTTCCATCTGTAAGACGATTGTGAATAAACTGGGTGGGGAAATCGGAGCTGAATCGGTGGTAGGCCAGGGGAGTACTTTCTGGTTTACCTTGCCCGAACATTCGGATATCAAACCTAAGGTAATTATTGAAAAAGAACAGGAGAGTCCGTCTTCTGTTGTGTCGGTTCCTGCCGCGGGGGTAAACGGTGATAAGAAACTGACAGTATTGGTGGCAGAAGATATGGAAGATAATTATCGCCTTTGTGAAGCTATCCTTGCTTCCCGTTACGAACTCTATTGGGCACATAATGGTGAAGAAGCCATTTCCCTTTTCCTGAAAAACCAGCCCGATATCATCTTGATGGATATTCGTATGCCCGAGGTGAACGGTTATGAAGCTACGGAGGCTATCCGGCAAATGTCGGCTACTGTGCCTATCATTGCTCTCACAGCCTTTGCTTACGAAGAAGACCGCCAAAAGATTATGCAGAGTGGCTTTACCGATTTCCTGACGAAGCCTATTTCATCGAGAATCTTGTTGGGAAAACTGGAATCCTTAAAAAAGATTTAAGAAACATTCTATACCGGATTTATGTTGTATTTTTGCAACCTCTAATTTAATGTATGTATCTGCATGACTGCAAAGAACGACGATTATTTTCATTTGGGCCTTACTGATCAAGAAGTCCTCCAAAGCCGGGAGAAACATGGTGTTAACCTGCTGACGCCACCCAAGCGTCCTTCTCTCCTCAAACTCTATCTGGAAAAATTTGAAGATCCTGTTGTACGGGTATTACTCGTTGCGGCTGTGTTCTCCCTTATCATCTCGATTATTGAGAATGAATATGCTGAAACCATCGGTATCATAGCTGCTATCCTGCTGGCAACCGGCATTGGTTTCTATTTTGAATATGATGCGAACAAAAAGTTTGATTTGCTGAATGCTGTCAATGAAGAGACTTTGGTAAAGGTGATTCGTAATGGGCGCATTCAGGAGATTCCCCGTAAGGATGTGGTAGTCGGTGATATTGTGGTACTGGAAACCGGTGAGGAGATCCCTGCCGATGGAGAACTGATAGAAGCCATCTCCTTACAGGTGAATGAATCGAACCTGACCGGAGAGCCGGTAATTAATAAAACAACGGTAGAGGCGGATTTTGATGAAGAAGCTACGTATGCCTCCAATCTGGTGATGCGTGGCACGACTGTGGTCGACGGTCACGGATCGATGAAAGTACTTCGTGTGGGAGATGCCACGGAGATTGGGAAAGTGGCACGTCAGAGTACGGAGCAGAGCACGGAACCTACGCCCCTTAATATCCAGTTGACTAAGCTGGCTAACCTGATAGGTAAAATCGGTTTTACCGTAGCGGGGCTTGCTTTCCTTATTTTCTTTATAAAAGATGTAGTACTCTATTTTGATTTTGGAGCTTTGAATGGCTGGTATGACTGGTTGCCGGTGTTGGAGCGTACCCTGAAATACTTCATGATGGCAGTCACCTTGATTGTGGTCGCCGTCCCCGAAGGGTTACCTATGAGCGTAACGCTCAGTCTGGCCCTGAATATGCGCCGTATGCTTGCCACCAATAATCTGGTTCGTAAGATGCACGCTTGCGAAACGATGGGAGCCATTACCGTGATTTGTACAGATAAGACCGGTACGTTGACGCAGAACCTGATGCAGGTGCACGAGCCTAACTTCTATGGTTTGAAGGATGGCGGGAAGCTGGCAGATGACGATATCAGCAAATTGATAGCAGAGGGAATCAGTACTAACTCGACTGCTTTTCTTGAAGAGACGGGAGAGGGAGGAAAACCAAAAGGGGTGGGCAATCCTACTGAGGTTGCTTTGTTGTTGTGGCTGAACGGTCAGAACCGTAACTATCTTGAACTCAGAGAAAGGGCGCAGGTACTCGACCAATTGACGTTCTCTACCGAGCGTAAGTTTATGGCTACTTTGGTGAAGTCTCCGCTGATAGGTAAGAAAGTGCTATATATAAAAGGTGCGCCTGAGATTGTGCTTGGCAAATGCAAAGAGGTGATTCTTGACGGTCGTCGTGTGGATAGTGTGGAATACCGTTCCACTGTCGAAGCGCAGTTGCTGAGTTATCAGAATATGGCTATGCGTACACTTGGTTTTGCATTCCGCATAGTAGAGGACAACGAACCGGACGATTGTGTGGCCCTTGTGTCGGAAAACAACCTGAACTTCCTTGGTGTGGTTGCTATTTCCGATCCTATACGCCCCGATGTACCCGTAGCGGTGGCTAAGTGCCAGTCGGCAGGTATCGGTATTAAGATTGTTACCGGAGATACTCCGGGCACAGCAACTGAGATTGCACGCCAGATCGGATTGTGGAAACCGGAAGATACGGAGCGTAACCGTATAACGGGAGTTGCTTTCGCCGAACTGAGCGATGAAGAAGCCCTGAATAGAGTGATGGATCTGAAAATCATGTCCCGCGCCCGTCCTACCGACAAGCAGCGCCTGGTGCAGTTGCTCCAGCAGAAAGGAGCCGTAGTAGCTGTGACCGGTGACGGAACCAATGATGCCCCGGCACTTAATCATGCACAGGTGGGACTTTCAATGGGTACCGGAACTTCCGTAGCCAAAGAGGCCAGTGATATCACCTTACTCGATGATTCTTTCAACAGTATCGGAACCGCCGTGATGTGGGGGCGTTCGCTGTACAAGAACATCCAGCGTTTCATTGTATTCCAGTTGACCATTAACTTTGTGGCACTTCTCATCGTATTGCTCGGTTCTATTGTAGGAACGGAGTTGCCGCTGACTGTTACTCAAATGTTATGGGTAAACCTCATTATGGATACGTTTGCCGCATTAGCTCTGGCCTCTATTCCGCCAAGCGAAAGCGTTATGAATGATAAACCACGCCGTAGTACTGATTTTATTATCAGCAAAGCGATGCGGCAAAATATATTCGGTGTCGGTACAGTCTTTCTGGTGGTGCTGATGGCAATGATATATTACTTCACAAATGCCGATGGAGGAATGACGGTACAGCGGTTGACCGTTTTCTTCACCTTCTTTGTGATGCTCCAGTTCTGGAACCTGTTCAACGCCCGTGTGTTTGGCACTACCGACTCAGCATTCAAAGGTCTTGCGAAATCATACGGTATGGAGCTGATAGTACTGGCTATTCTGGGCGGACAGTTCCTCATTGTACAGTTCGGTGGGGCTGTATTCCGTACAGAGCCGCTTGACTGGCAAACATGGCTTATCATCATCGGTTCTTCCTCTCTCGTCTTATGGATTGGTGAACTGATCCGCTTTGTCAAACGTTTAACTCAGAAATGAAATAAGAGGCTTTCTCAAAGGAAGAGGGGATGGGGTGAGACCTTAAAACAATATAGAGATGAAAAGAAAAGGAATTAAAAACCTTATTTTTGATTTTGGTGGTGTATTGATCAATCTCGACCGTCAGCGTTGTGTGGAGAACTTCCGGAAGTTGGGATTAGAGAAAGTAGACGAATTGTTAGGTATGTATTCTCAGCAAGGGATCTTTATGCAGCATGAAAAAGGATTGATCTCGTCGGCTGAATTTCGTGAGAATATCCGTGGGCTGCTCACAAAAAAAGTGACTGACGAGCAAATCGATGCTGCCTGGAATAGTTTTCTGGTAGATATCCCTCGCTTTAAACTCGACATGTTGCTGAAGCTCCGCGAAAAATATGTGGTCTATCTGCTGAGCAATACCAACGAGATACATTGGAAGTGGGCATGCGAGCACGCATTTCCGTATCGGGGCTTCCGTGTGGAAGACTATTTTGAGAAGATGTACCTTTCGTATGAAATGAAAATGGTGAAGCCTGCCGAAGAGATTTTCCGGGGGGTACTTGAAGACGCAAACCTTGATCCGCACGAAACTTTCTTCATTGATGACTCCGAGGCCAACTGCCAGGGAGCCCAGGCATTGGGTATCTCTACTTATACGGTAAAACCCGGTGAAGACTGGAGGCCACTTTTTGCCGGAGATAAATAATTTAGAAGACATAGCATGCAGATAATCCATAATATACCGGCATTTACACCCGAACCTTGTGTAGCTACCATCGGCTTTTTCGACGGAGTACATACAGGGCATCGTTTCCTGATCAGGCAAGTCAGAGAGCTGGCTGCCGCTCGTGGATTGCGCTCTGCATTAATTACCTTCCCTGTTCATCCCCGTAAGGTGATGAAAGCGGATTATCGTCCGGAACTGCTGACTACTCCGGAAGAAAAGCGGACACTGCTCGAGGAAACAGGGGTGGACTATTGTTTCATGCTTGACTTTACGCAGGAAGTATCGCGCCTGACTGCCCGTGAGTTTATGTCTGATCTTTTAAGAGACCGTTATCGGGTGCAGACACTCGTCATCGGCTATGACCATCGCTTTGGACACAACCGTAGTGAAGGTTTCGAAGACTATTGCCGTTATGGTTCCGAGATGGGCATAGAGGTAATTCGCG
>OGIV01001208.1_pt1 | contig 15943 bp, 16 predicted proteins | sample 1571861 | NCBI WGS metagenome assembly OGIV01 (sample SAMEA2582099, study PRJEB24529) | metagenome | biome: Human gut stool | place: China | collected 2011 | reverse complement strand
TTGTGTAGATAAGCGCTATGCCATGGCAGGAAAGGGGATTTATGTTATACACAAATGAAGAACCATTAGTACAACGAACCTGTATTAAAACTGCAAGCTTACAATCTGAGGAGATATCTGCAAAGGGAACATCTTCTAAGGAAGGTCTATCTAAGAATCTTTCTCCTAAGGCCCCAGAATCTGAAACGCTACTACCTAAGGAACCAGAGTACAAGGTGCCCGAGGAGCTGAAATTACAGACCCTTATCTGTGGTCATCAGGTCTTAACCTCCTTATCAGATAAGAGCCTCGTGTCGATCTGTCAAAACCCCAATATGCGGATACAGACCGTTGGGTACCAGCCGTGGTCCGCTGATGAGCTACGCCATGATGCGGCTCAAATCGAGCTCTGTCGAAGGTATCGACCACTCATCTTACACTATACGAATAAGATGGGGAACCGCGAGTTCCGTGAAGACCTAGAGAGTTATCTGTGGGCTATCCTATTAGAATCGATTTATAGCTTTGATTTAAAAGGCTCCGTACCGTTCCCTGGCTTTGTGAAAGCTGGTGTTAGGTATGGTTACATGCGGTATTGGAAGCGCGAGCGATTGCGTAATCATCGTGAGATTCATATACCAGACCGCATCACCGATGATGGCGAGATAGCTGTTGGTATGGATATCTTCTCATCTGGAGAAAATATAGCAGACATGATTATGACGGCCGATGAGGAACAACGATTACGGGCTCGCCTCGTATGGGCTCTTGGCAGATTATCTCAAGATCAACAAGATTTGTTGCGGCGTGTGTATGGTGATTGTAAAAGCCTCGTATCTGTTAGCGAGGAACTGAACTGTAGCCGCCAAGCTATCCAACGGCGCCATGAACGAGCTCTGCGGAAGCTGCGTAGATACTTGACGACAGACTTCAAGAAACTACGAGTACACTAGATATGAATGCATTAGGACTATACATTCATTAGAGTTTTATATGTTTTAGAGCTATATACTTATTAGAGTTATACACGTATGAGATTCTTAGAACTCTGAAGCGATTAGAATGTGTACTGTAAACATATGAGTTTTAGTCTATTAGAGTCAAGTTTGTATTAAAATGATATGTGTTAATATAATTTAATTTCTTATTTATATTCTGATTCTTGCATAATTACGTTAATCGCGATTAACAGATATACATAAAATATGCAATTCTCAATTTAAATGAGAAAATAATGACACATATAGGTATATATTACTTTTACAAGATCATAAAGTCTTTAATTTTACATAAATTTCTATAGTTTTGTGTATATATTTACAAATTATACAGTGTGATATACAATTAAATCAGCAGCAGATTAAAGCATGCGAATCTGCTTTCACAGAACACGTGTTCATTGTATTGTTGAAAGGAATGTTCCTAATTAAAGTGGAGAGAATTCCTATGATAACACATGATGAATTAACAGATATGATGGCCGCTCGGCTATCTAAGGGAGAGGATTTGGATTTGATCTATACGAATCCAAAGAACCACATTGTTTGTTTTATTCCTACTTATGAGCCTGGTGGTGGTGATAGTACGAAGTGCTATTTCGTAGATGGCCGTGAAGAACTGGTCTGTCTGCCGATGCGCACCATTACGCGGGAGCTGGCGATAAAGGAAGGGTTGAGGCCCAATTATATTATGACCAGCGACGGTCGGCGTAGTAGCTATACATCGCCTAAGACCTATGGTCCGCATCTAACCTTTGCCCATATCAAATGTCGGCGCCCTGTCGGCAAAGACGTGGTGTACGGCCTCTTTAACGTGGCTATACCCTATGAATATATCGTTACGGAAGGTCCGGAACCTGATACGAGCTATATTCACGTGGGGAACTTCGCACCGATTTTGGTGTACCAATCCCCACGTCACGTCAAACACAAACTGAACGAAGCCATGCTAGAACACTGCAACTACGTGCGCAAAATGCTAGCCCGCATCAAACTCAGCCAAAACCCACAAGTCGTGGCCGAACTATTTATCGCCTGGAGAGACCTAACGAGATAAAACGTTAGGGGGGAAGAGAAGAATAAGTAGGGGGAGATAAAGTAATAGGGGAGAGACAGAGAGGAGGAACTATAGGGAGAAAATAACATACGGGAGACATAAATAAAAGGTTATCATTAGGACCACTCAAATAACGTTCTACTAATAGTAAAAACCACCCCATATAGGGGTGGTTTTGTTTTTATAATCATATGAATTTAAAAATCTTGATTAATTCGTCAAAGCAAATCCAAGAAGTTTGGCAATATTTTGACCACGTTCATCGATGTTACTTTCTAGCCAAAGATCTTGTACATTATATTGTGGCTGATACTGTGCTTGTAGTTGCACACGTTTAGCATCGTTACCAGTATTAACTGCTGTGGTAAGTGCTTCTACTATACTACTTGTAATTTTATAGTCTGATTCCTCATAGTATTCTCTTTTATCCACAAAATCTTTGTTTTTAGCTGCAATATTTGCTGATTTATCTAGCAATGTTAAGTTGCCAATTCTATTTGTAAACTCTGCTTTTTCTTTATCACTAGAAAATTGATAGCGTTGTGCATCTGCTGAACGAGGCATAATGTGTTCTAGTTCTATTTTTTTAGGTGGAGCTAGAATAATTACATTATCATTGAAGTATAATTCAATAAACTTTAATAATAAAGATGCTTTTTGATTTGCATTACCTGATGGATTAGCAAAAGATTTTATTGGTAGAACAACTTTTAGTTGTCTAATATTTTCAAGAATGCGATCACTTAAATGTGCTTTAATTTCATTATACTTTTCTTCATCGGAAGATTTCTTTAGTGCTTTAGATAGTGCTGTTTCTAATTCTTTTTCAATCTGATTAGTTTGTGTGAATGAGAACAAAACAGAAGCTCCATATTTTACTGCTAAGTCTAAAATATCTTCTTTTAAGGAATCTGATGAATTATAGAATGGAATTAATAGGGATAGCATTTGTTTTAATTTTAATAGGTTAAAAAGAATAAAACTATTATTGCTTTGTGAGAATAAATTATCCCTGCTATTTTTTACAATGCTACTATAAATAGTTGCACAATATTTTAACGATTTTGATAGATCTAAAATATCTTTACTGTTAAGTTTTTTCTTATCAAAGAAAGTGAATAACTTGTCTTGTTTTATATTTTGGCCATATGCCCCTAAAATATAATGTTTGGTAAAAGTCGATGTTTGAATTTTTTGTTTTGACAAAACTTTAATAAACTCATTCCAATTAGAATTAAACTCATCCTTTTGTGTTTCAGTTATTGAATTATCGTTATAGAGCGTTTTCATGAAGTTACTTTTCAATAAATCCATTGGTTCTAAAGATCGACCGCGGTTATTGAGAACCTCAAATAATTGGAAGGCCTTTTCTTTTGAGTCAGCTGTAGTGACAATAAGCATAACTTTATCTTGAATATATTTGATAAAGTTCTTAAATTGCTTTTCTCCAGATTCTTGAATTTCATTCACACGATCACATAATGTTTCAAATACTAGATTTAGATTCTCATCAGATTCACTAGATGATTGTGATGAAGATATACTTTCATTTTTGATGATTGCTTTATAGGTTTCACCAAAATCTAAACTGGAGTTATGTAGTATACGTAAACCCTTAAATTTATCATCGCTATCTAAAAATTGAAAAGCTTTATCTATATCCGCCATAACACGATACCATTTATTGGCTGTCTCATTTTGTTCGTGTTGCAACTTTTCTAAAGCAATAAATACAGCTTTAAATAGCAATGTAAGTGTTGTGAGACGTTGCTGACCATCTACAACATCTGCACTGTTATCGTTATTATTTTTAATTAGTACTATATTACCTAATAAGTACCCAGGAAGGGTGTCAATATCTATAGTAAAGTTATCTGTATCAGCCATAAAATCGTTGATGAGATTATTAGCCTCTTCATCTGTCCAGACGAAGGCTCGTTGGAAGTCTGGAATAATAAACTGATCAGAAGAACGAACTAAAATTTGTGAAAGTGGTTGCATTTCTGATGTAATTTTTGCCATATAATCACGCTCCTTGTATCTTTATTAGATCATAATTATATATTTTGATCAATAGATATGATGAATAAAAAGTGAATTACTGAAAAGATCTGTATTTTGTGAATCTAGATAAAGGCTTAAGCACAGTGTTGAGCATCTTTTAATTATGAATATAAGATGATAAAATAGAAATTAATATTAGAATATTGAGTATGAAAATAAAATTTTTACGATAGAGTAGAATGAATAAATCCTTTTGTGCTAACGATAATAAAGTTGTTTTATTTAGGCATTTTTATTAGATTTATATACATGGAGGTTTTCTATGGAACGTTTTACGATTAGAAAAAACGATTATTTGTCTGAACATACTCTTGTTTATTATCATCAGCCATATCTTCATTATCAGGAACCAGGGAATCCCGATTTTTTGAATGTTTTAAAAAATTTATTTAATGATGAGGGACAAAGACGTATTGATGCTGCACGACAGGAAGTATATGACATCGTTCATAAAGATTTACCTGTTATTATGGAGGAACGTCAATTAGATGAGGCTGTGATTGTAGTAGTACCTAGGTCTAAGGTATTTACACGACCTTCTCAGTTAGGTTTTAGACTCACAATACAAGATTGTGTGAGAATGCTTCGTGCTAATGGTTACCCTAATATTATTGATGGTACTGAGTGTATTAGGCGACACACGGAAACAAGAACTACCCATGTACATAAATTTTTGCGAGGATATTATAATAATGGACCTAAACCATATAAAGGGATTACAAAGGCTACTTGTCATATAAATTCTGATATGGTAAAAGGAAAAGTAGTAATTTTAGTTGATGATATTTATACTCCAAAAGTAAATATTGATGAGGATTGTGCTCAGGCTTTACTAGATGCAGGCGCTAAAAGGATAATATTATATGTTATAGGATATACAAAACATGATAATTAATATGTTAATGATGAAGAGGTAAGATTTTGAAGATTAGTGATATAGCTCTTAAAATATGGGCAGCCCAAATAGTAGGTATTATTCCTTCAAGAGCACAATTTCATAAATTTTATACTTCTGAGGCTAGCTTTCTTAGCGTCATAGAACATGATAGTAAAGTAATTGATATGGTAAATCAGCTAATTAAAGAGATAGATGCTAATATGGCCCTTGATGGAGTAATATGTGTATTTGATCAGGAGTTTCCTATTATTAATTCGACTGTTACGGCAAAAGGTGATAGACCATATTTATTGTTTTATAAGGGGGATATTTCTCTATTACATCATTTGAATAATAATGTTGCTGTTATTGGGCATACTAGCCCTAGTGAAAGCATTCAAGAGCGAGAACGAAAGATTGTTTCACAGCTAGTAAAGAGAGAACAGGTTATTGTTAGTGGACTTGCCAAAGGTTGTGACGTCATTGCTCATGAAGAATGTATGGAACTCGGTGGAAAAACAATTGCTATATTACCATCACCTATCGACCAAGTTTTACCTAAAGAACATACAGAACAAGCAAAACGGATAGTAGAAACTGGAGGATTACTTATTAGTGAATACTATGCACCGCCAAGTAATCCTAGATTTGAGATGGCTAAGCGTTTTATTGATCGTGATCGTTTACAAGCTATGTTTGCTAAAGCAGTTGTTTTGATAGCTAGTTATGCAGTACATAAGGGTGATAGTGGTTCCAGACATGCTATGAATAAAGCATTGAAATACAAGCATAAAACCTGTGTTATGTATAATGAAAAGCAAGATAGTAATGTTGATGAAATGGAATTAAATAAACAATTCATTGAAGCTGGCAATGTAAAAGTATTAGCAAAAGCTGCTCGAAAGAATCCTGCTTTCATTACCATTGATGAAATAGCAAAATATAGAATTAGCGCTTTAGAAAGAGTGACTAACACAAAGCAAGATAATTTATTCTAATATTATATTAGGAGGAATCCTTGTTTCATATATTTGATATAGATAATACATTGCTTTTTACTAATGAATTAAATAATAAAGCATATATATTTGCTTTATTGTCTTTAGGCTTGAAAGCATTAGTACCTTTCAAACGTATTACAAGAACGGTTGTTTCTTTATGGTATCCATTTTTGACGGATGAAGACTTGACCGCTATTGTACGGTTAAAGCAAACATACGTAAATGAAAATCTACATCTTGTTAGTATTAATAATGATTTATATCGACTTTTACAAGAGATAGAGAGAAATAAGGTCGGATTATGGACCGCTGCAGATCCAAGTAGAATTCAGAAAATTCTAGACTATACTGATATTACTAATTATACATACATTCGTTTTAGTGATAAAAGCCAAGAGGATATATGTTGTGGTATTCAAGAGTTTTGTCATATATTTAAGTGTGAAAAAGATCAGTTATGCTTTTACGAAGATGATAAAAATGTAATATCTCTTTTAAAATCTCATAATGTTCAAGTTGTGGAAGTACTTGTATAATTAAAAATAAGCTGTACTGGAGTTCGGTTGAACTGGATTCTAGTACAGCTTTTTTATCATTAATTTAAGCATCACGTTTTTTTGAAATCTTATTACTATATATTAATACTCCCTGCATATTTAATAATTATTAAAGGTATTTATAATGAATTAATTGAATTTTGACGTCAAAAATCCGATAATATAACTGAGAATGAAAAAAGTGTGAAGTGGTTTGTAGTAAGGGGTTTTATTGTGGGATTTTTTAGATTTAGACGATCCATAAAGATTGCACCAGGAATTAAAATTAACCTTAATAAGAAAAGTACTAGTCTTACTATTGGTCGTAGAGGCGTTCATACGACAATAAATGGATCAGGTGTTCGGAATACTATAGGGCTTCCAGGTAGTGGTCTTTCTTATACTTCATACCAAAAATTTGATAGTAATTCAGTTTCTACAGGAATTCCTTATACACGTATTTGCCCTAATTGTGGACATAATATGAGAAAAGCTTGGGCAAACTGCCCTAAGTGTAGTTTTAATTTATTATCTTTATATAGTAAAACAGAAGCTGATACATCTGAAAGTTCTAGTCAAAAAGATGTTAAACAAAGCAATATGGATTCAAATACTGCGGAAAATCCTAGTAAAGGTGAGACTGGATGTGGTTGTTTAATCATTATTTTTGTAGTTTTTGTTATTTATAGGCTTTTAAGTTGATTATATAGTCGTAGTTATAAAAAGTGAGGGTTATTATGAAAAAGTCTAAGAAAGCATGGTTAACATTTGTTACGGTTAGTTCCTGGGTATTAGCGCAATTGGGCTTGCCTACTGCTGCGCAAGCTTGGGCACCTTATTCTGATGATTTGCAAACTCTGGATCATACTGGTGCAGTTAATCTCAATAAGTTTAAGGGCACTACGTTTAAATCTAAAGACAGCTTACCTCAAAAACAAATATTTAATAGTATTGATGGTATTTTTTCTAATGATTTAGTGGAAATGGCACATTATAGTCATAGATCTCATTCCTCCCATAGATCTCATTATTCTCACTACTCTAGTTCTTATGGTCGTGGAGGATATTCCGGTGGATATTCGAGTGGTTCCTCAAGTTCTTCAGATGAAGGCTATGTTGCACCTGCACAACCTACGGATGTTCTACCGATTGCAGATATACAAAAACAACTTAATGATTTAGGATATTCTGTTGGAACTGTAGATGGTCAAAAAGGACCTAATACTGTTCAAGCTATTAAGAATTTCCAAATAGAATATGGGTTACCTGTATCTGGTATTGTGGATTGGCAAACAGAGGCATATTTAAATAGTACTAATATTAATATTGTTCGGGCTGGATTACAACGACATGGTTATAAGTTCTCATCTGGTAGTGGTCGTACACAAGATGTTGTTGCAGCTATATATGATTTCCAAGCTAGACATGGATTACCACAAAATGGTCGTATATATTTAAAAATGAAACAAGCCTTGGGTGTTTAGTATGGCAAATTATTTTATTAGAAAAGAAAATGATTTCATTTATTTTGTTGAATTGAAGAAAGAGTTTTATGAGCCTAAAGCTGTTATGTATGCAGCGAATATGTTTACAGATCAGTGCCATATTAAAGTTGATGAAGTAGATTTTGATACTGTTGGTGTTTGGTTTAAGTTAAAATTAGAGGCTGATAAAGACAAGTTGGAAAAGTTATTGGGTGACTTTTGTAATGAAGCACTAAAAAAACAGGTTCAAATTGACTTAGACGATAGATTTGGTAAGCTTAGAGAAATTATTTATCATAAAGCATTTGATAAAGCAGGAGGGATAGACTAGTGTCATTACTCCCTGAATTACATTATTTACCATTTGGGTTTACAGAGTTATCCAATGGGGTAATGGTTTTAGTTAATCAAGGTGGAGAACATTTATTTATAAATCGTGATGACTTCAATCATATTTTAAATAAAGATATCGATAGAGATTCAGATTTTTATTTTGCTTTAAAGGATAAACAGTTCTTAGCAGATGATTACGACCTAGAGATTCAACTTGATGTATTGGCTAATCAATTAAAGAGTAGAAAAGCATACTTAGATGATTTCACATCATTACATATGATTGTTGTAACCGCAAGATGTAATTTTAACTGTCGGTACTGTCATGCCAGTAGTGCAAATGAAAAAGAACATGACTTAGACTTAGATTGGTCTACAGCAAAGCATATTGTGAATAAAATTTTTGAATCTCCATCACCGATTATAAAAATAGAATTTCAAGGCGGTGAACCATTATTAAACTGGCCTATAATTAAAGATATTGTAGAGTATGCAGAAATAGTAAATCGGATTGCTAAAAGACGATTGGAATTTGTTATTTGTACTAATTTAACATTGGTTACTAAAGATATCTTAGAGTATTGTAAAAGTCATAATATTGCAATCTCTACATCTCTTGATGGAGATCAAGAGATTCAAAACTTTAATCGTAAGCCACGAGGCCCTATTGATGGATACAAGGTATTTGAAGAAAAACTAGCTTTAACCAGGTCTATTTTAGGTGAAGACGGTGCGTCACCATTGCTTACGGTTAGTAAGACTAATTTAAATAGTTTACCTCTTGTTGTTGATGAATATATTAAACATGACTTTCATGGAATTTTTATTCGTGCTCTAAATCCTTATGGTAATGCTGTAGATAATGTAAATACGTTAGGTTATTCAACGGAAGAGTTTCTCAAAGCCTATAAGAATGCTTTAAACTATATTATTCAAAAAAATATAGAAGGGTGCCATTTTATTGAGTATTATGCAGCATTGCTATTAGAACGTATTTTGACACCTTTTAGTACTGGATTTGTCGATTTGCAATCTCCATGTGGCAATATCATAAGCGGTGTTATTTATGATTATAACGGCTATGTTTATGCTTCAGACGAAGGGCGCATGTTAGCACGACGCGGAGATAAACGGTTCTGTTTAGGTCATGTAAAATCTAATACTTGGAATGAACTATTTAAAGGTGATGTTGCCAAAGAGGTTGTTAGAGCATCTTGCGTTGAATGCTTACCTGAATGTGCAACTTGTGCATATCAACTATATTGCGGCGCAGATCCTGTACGGTATTATGCTGAAAATGGGACCCTTGAAGGTCATCGACCAAGTAGTAGTTTTTGTCAAAAAACTAAAGGAGCTTTAGACTATATTTTTTACTTACTAAGTTTAAATGATGATAGAATCAATAAAGTCTTTTGGTCGTGGATTAATTATTGAGGTTGATAATGTTAAGTACAAAAATTGAAGGTATTAATATCGAACAACCCTATATCGGTAAAGTGTATATAGAGGATGGCTTAATTATTTGTAACAATGGTCATCTTAAATTAACACTTTCACCAAATGACTTCCTTAAATATGAATCAGGCGACATTGTCTCTATTATGCCAGATGGGATCGTATCTATTTTATATCGTACTAGTTGGCAAGATTTAACACTTTTTATTACAAATCAATGTAATAGTGCCTGTATAATGTGTCCTCAAGTCTGTGATAATTCTGGTCATTTTTTAGATATGAATTTACAAATACTTAAGTTAAGACCTGAGAATGTAAAGCATATAGGCATTACTGGTGGAGAACCTACTGTTTTCCCTGATGTAGTTGTTGATTTGCTAGAGCAGGTCCATAATATTTATCCAGATACTCCAGTCTCTTTTTTAACTAATGGCCGCGCATTTAAAAATATTAAATTAGTTGAAAGAATTACGAGTATTGGTCATTCTAAATTACTTTTTTGTATTCCTTTGTATGCAGCAAATTATGAACAGCATGATTATATTGTTGGTAGTAAGGGGGCATTTGTTGATACTATAAAAGGGATTTTTAACCTATTTAGGATGAGGCAGTTAGTAGAGATTAGAATCGTTTTATTTAGTAAAACTATAGGTAATATTAAGTTACTAACTGACTATATATCTAGAAACTTACCATTTGTACGACATGTTGCTATTATGGGCATGGAATATAGCGGATATGCAGCTAAAAATAGCAATGAATTTTGGATAGATCCATTTGACTATAAGGACATACTTGATTCTGCAGCATTGTCATTGCATAGACGAGGTATGATCACTTCTATTTACAATATACCTTTATGCTTACTAACAGAACGAGTGCGATTTTTAGCAAGAGATAGTATATCAGCTTGGAAAAAGACTTATCCTGTTAGTTGTAATACCTGTGTTGTAAAAGAACAATGCTGTGGTATTTTTGAAACATCTATTAATATAAGTGAGCATATTACACCTTTATAAAGATATTAGTATGGTAATTTCGTTAGACTAGGTAAATATGTACATTACTCAACCGATAATGTCCATAGATGGATGCGATTTGATACTACTGTTAATTCCGAACCAACTAGAATACGAGCAAGAGGCTTTAAGCTTGTTATGGACAACATCTAATATAAAAAATAAGGAGATTACTTTATTTTAGTAGTCTCCTTATTTTTATGACTTGTTTACCGGTTATTTGCTGTATTAGTCAATTTTGCTTGAATACGATGCTTATTTTATAACTAGTTGTAATTTATTTTAAATGAAAAAAATATGAAAAAGTACTATAATTAATTTATTATACTTGTATTTTTATTAGTTGTATGAGGGATTATTCATGAAATATTGGGAGTTCCCAGGTGGATTTGGTCTTACACCTACTGGGTCTAATGGTGCAGGGATAGAAACATTCTTAGATAATATTCCTATGTCTTTAACTCGTGAGGTTTTACAAAACTCTATTGATGCGCATCAAAAAAATCTTAATGCGCCTGTTCGTGTTGAGTTTAAATTTGAAACAATTCAAGCAAAAGAAATTTTAGGTGAAGATGAATTAATAAATAATATTTTGCCTAAGGCTGAAAATTTTTGGAAAGAGAAGAATAATGCAGATACGCTGCATTATTTGAAGACCTTTAAGTCGGTACTAACTAGTGAAACTATCGATATGCTAGTTATTAGTGACTATAATACAACTGGTCTAAATAATCAAAACTTCGCATCCCTTATTGAGGGTGATGGTTATTCAGAAAAGTCTGATGAGACTTCGGCGGGTAGTAAAGGTATTGGTAAGGCTGCTCCATTTGCTGCGTCTAATTTACGTACTGTTTTTTATAATAGTATGTCTACTCATGATGGGAATAAATTTGCAGGAGTTATTAATTTTGTATCCTATCGTGATGATGAAAAAGTAGCTTTTGATGGAGCTTCTACTACTTATATTACACAAGCTCGAGGGCGTTTATCTAGTGATATTGAGGTGCCAGCAAGATTTACTCAAACTCGACAAGAGTATGGAACAGATTTGTTTGTAATGGGTTTGAAGAAGATTGAGAATTGGAAAGAAAAAATTATTTTGGCTGTTCTTAATAATTTTCTTGTAGCTCTTCAAAACAATAAACTTGAAGTTATTGTTGGTGATGAAAAAATTAATCAACTGACTTTATCAGACTATTTGAAGTCTATTAAAGAGACCTTAAAAATTGGTGAATATAATCTTTCTACGGATGAAAGAAATACTTTTTATAATACATACTCTTATTATCTAGCACTTTCATCAGAGAATAATAAAAGATTTTCTATTCCAGAAGAATGGGTAGAAGAATATCCGTTTATAGAGGATACAGATGAAGCTACATTGTACTTAGTATTGGATGAAGAACATCCAACAAGACGTATTCTCCAAACTCGGCGGAGTGGTATGACTATTTTTGAAAGAAATCGTATTAATGGTTCCATTCCATTTTCTGGTGTCTTCTATGCTACTGGTCATAAATTAAACGTTTTCTTGAAAAAGTTAGAAAATGTTAATCATGATAATTGGAGTACTGATCGTGAAGATGATAGTAATAGAAAAAAATCTGAGCAATTCTTAAAGGCTTTATATCATTGGTATAAAGCAAAAGTTGAAGAATGTTTTGGTAGCGAAGATGGAGAAGCTATTAAAGCTTTTGGATTAAATGATTTGTTGCCTATGATGGCACCTAAAGATGGGAATGCCGATAAGATTGAGGATAGTGGTATTACTTCTCGAGTTAGTAATGTTGCAATTAAAGAGAAAGCCTCTAAGCCGAGTGTTACTGATGAGGATTCAGAGTCTAAAACATTAGATCGCATTATGACCGAAATTGAGTTGGGGGATGGCGACTCTACAGGTTCTGGTAGTGAACGTAAAGGTGAAGGTGGAGGAAACTCTTCTGATAATCAATATGGTCATGGTGAGGATGAGCCAGGTGAGCAAGGTGAAGTGGATGGCGGAGATCCTAGTGTAAGTGTTAAATTTACTGAAGTAAGCAATCCAGATTATTTAAAGATGAAAATCATTGATGTGGATTCTGATAATGGTATGTACCAATTAATTGGTATTACGACTAAGCGTAAGAATCGTTTAGGATTTTCATTCCAATCCATAGGTGAAAATGGGGTTGCCTATAATAAGACTATAAAAGATATAAGCTCAAAGAGTGGAAATCAAGTTACATTACATGGTTCTAAAAAGTTTAGTGTAGAAAACTTAGAGGCCAATAAAAGATTTGTTGTAGATTTTACTATCGAAGATCGTATGCGTGTGAAAATGAAAGGGGTTACATATGAACTTAAAGGCTGATTTATTTCCATATCCTGTTCTAACCCCTGAGTTAGATGATTATCTCGATAATAATAGTTTTGATGCTCAAATTAATGTAACCCCTGAAAGTTCCGGCGTTATTTCTGTTGCTGCTGATTTTAAACTTGATAACCAAGGTCTAAAAGAATTGGTGGATTCAGGTAATGCTCGTTACGCGCTTCATGTAGAAGGTGTGGCTAGTAGTTATCGCAAATTATGGATTAATAATGAGGATCAAGCTTTTATAAGGAATACTATATTTGAAGGTGATATTCGTAAAAAACTACAAATTAACGCTATGGTTATTGCAAATGCAGATATTAATAACTATTCAAATATTAACTTTAATGATTTGTATTATGATGAAGGCTATGTGGTTACAAATTTAAAAAAAGGTGATATTTTAGCTTTTTTACCTACAAAAGAAGTTGTAATAGATCTTGAATCTGGTCGTAGTGGGACTGACTCTATTTTCACCGTAGCACCTCATAACGAGCCATATATGAATGTGGAGTTAAGTGGAGATACTATTGTTTTAAATCTTCCTACAGAAGTGTTTTCTAAATATAAACATTGGGGAAATAGTACTCAATCAAAAGAGTATTTTATTTCATTGTTCTTTATTCCTGCATTAACCTTTGTGCTATCTGAAATTAAGAATAAGAATGTATCAGAAGATTTAGACTGGTATCAATCTATAGATGCATTACTTACTCAAGAAGGAATTAATTTAAATAATGAAAGTACATTAGCTATAGCTCAGCGTTTATTGAATTGTCCGTTGATTAAAAGTGTACATGATAAGTTTGCTGGAGATGAAGTAAATGACTAGATATATTAAATATGTAACGGATGAATTCTTGAAAGAGTTTAAAAACGAATTCCTTGTAAAGTATGCTCACCTATATAAAAGTAATGAAATAGATAAGTTAAAGTCTGTATTTTCTGATCCTAATCATGTGATAGAGACAAGTATCGAGTACGAATATGAACCATTAGAGGTTGAACCTAAGGAATATGATGCGGATATTGTAAGACGTAATATCAGACGTGTATGGGAGAGTCTTAAGGTACTAACTCCAGTTCAAGCTGAAATGGAAAAGATTTGGGTTGCATTAGCTCATACAGATTATCTTGAGTATCAAATGGGAATTTTTAATAGCCAAATCGCTAATCCTGATAATAAAAAGCGTGAAGAATCAAGTTTGAAGTCACGTACTATTTTTATTAATGGTGCAAAACGTTCTTTAGCTATACACAATCTTGCAATTTTATGGTGGTTAGCATATTACTTTAGAGATAATCAAAATATAGAAAATCCATATCATCTAATAGACTTTTTTGTATCTACTCCATATCGTGGTAATGCGGTAGCTCTTTTATCTAGTAATATTATTTCTAATAAAGAAATTGCATTAGGAATTTTGGAAGCTGTAAAAGTTCTTATAGAAAAAGAGGGAATGGTTGTAAATCGGTTCCCATACTCAGAAGCTGGCAAAATCTTAAACGAGGTTGGTGGTGTAAGAATTTTAGATACTCTTACTCGTGAAGAAGTTAAAGACATTCTAATTAAGAATCTTCCTAACTCACATAAAGTGTCTTTTGCAAATGATAAGACTGAAGAAGCAGTATCTTCAGATAGAGTAAAAAAGGACAATCAAGATGTGGAGATTACCGAATTAGAACAACCAATAAAAGCTACTGAAACCGATAGTAATATAGTTACTTTACCAGTAGTGGGTGAAGAAGCTATTACTTCGGTGAGTGAAACAAATAAAGTGGCAGACCTTCCTGTTTTAGAAGCTACTACCAAAAAAGAAGAAACAGAAGACGATGATGATATGTGGATTGCTCCTGTGTAAGAGTGGAGTAAGTGTATTCTAGGACTTCCTAAGAGGATAGATTAATTTAAGATAGTTAACATTAATATAATTGATAAAACTGATAACTCATGAATCATAGATGATGCATAATTTAATGGAATAATACTATCCTTTTCCTTATAGACAAATTGCCCTTTTTCATAATCTAATTTTCCATTCTCTTTAAAATCAAAATAAAGTTCTGATATGGCTATTGCTGTATTATCATAAAGAAATTCTATCTCTTCAAGAGTTTCTCCTAACATTCCTTGTTCAATCATTAAATTTATTATTTCTTTTAAAGTAATCACTCTCTTATTTTTAAATCCTTCAAGATATTCTCTTAAAACATCAACAACATCTAATCCTTCATCACTCTCTAATGCTTTTATACCCCAAGCTCCCATAGTTACCTCCCTATCCAGCTAATCCATTAACTGAAAAACTACCATCTTCATTAATATACCCTTCTATACAATGTCCAGCAAAATAATCTGGTTCAAATACTAAGTAAATAGATATAAAGTCTAGTTCTCCATCTAAACCAATAGTAGCTCCTATTCCTCCTCTACAACTAATACTTTTTTCAAATTCTTCCTCTGTAATAGGGATATGAACTTCTTCATCATCTATTAAATAATACCCTTCTTTTCCCTCTACTTCTTCAGCTCCTGCTATCCATTCATTTGCTAATTCTATATAGTTTTTTTCTTTTAAAAGTTCTATGAGTTGATTTCTATTATTTTCAGCTTTCTTTAAAAGAGGATTCAAGTTTTTTAAAGTCTTTTCTATAACTTCTCTGATTTCTTCCTCTGAAAGCTCTTTTTCATCTTTTATATTGTAATCTAAATCTAATGTTACTCCTACTTCTTCTCCCCAAAAGTCAAAATAGGTTGAAAAAATATATCCCCAATCATTTTCTTCTATT
>OGIV01001207.1_pt1 | contig 15998 bp, 14 predicted proteins | sample 1571861 | NCBI WGS metagenome assembly OGIV01 (sample SAMEA2582099, study PRJEB24529) | metagenome | biome: Human gut stool | place: China | collected 2011 | reverse complement strand
CACCACCACGTCGGCTTTGCTGAGCAGCGCGCTATCCTTCGGTGAAGGTTCAAAGGTGTGCGGATCGCCATCCGGCCCTACCAGCGTATCGACATGAACATGCTCGCCGCCGACCTGCTGCACCATATCGCCCAGCACCGAAAAGCTGCTTACCACGTTCAGCGTTTTTGCTATCGCCCCCTGCGCCATCAGCCCCACGGCTAACGCCATCACCACTGCACTTCGTTTCATCATTTCCTTACCCCATTAATTTGCGCCAGCCAACGACCAGCCGGCTGCGCGTGCCAAAAAACACTGAAATAAAAAACAGTACGCTGGCGGTCAGCACGATGGCGGGCCCGGCGGGGAAATTCACTGCCCACGAAAGGCTCAATCCCATCCAGGCGCAAAACGCGCCGATCGCCGCCGCCAGCAACAAAATGCCCGGCAGCGTTCGCGCCCAGCAGCGCGCCGCTACCGCGGGCAACATCATCAGCCCTACCGCCATTAACGTGCCGAGCACCTGAAACCCCGCCACCAGGTTCAGTACCAATAGCGCGAGAAACAGGCCGTGCAGCAGCGCCGGTAGCCGCCGCGCGTTGACCTGTAGCCAGGCGCTATCGAACGCCTCGCTGACCAGCCCGCGATAAAACAGCGCAATGCACAGCAGCGTCAGGCTCGCCACGCCGGTGACAAAGAACGCCGCGTCGCTATCCACCGCCAGAATCGAACCGAACAGCAGGTGCAGCAGATCGACGCTGGAGCCGCGCAGCGAGACCAGCGTGACGCCAAGGGCCAGCGAGCCGAGGTAAAACCCGGCAAAACTGGCGTCCTCTTTCAGCGGCGTTCGCCGGCTGACCCACCCCGCCACCAGCGCCACCGCGATCCCGGCGATAAATCCGCCAACGCTCATCGCCAGCAGCGACATGCCGTTAAGGAGATAACCCGCCGCCACTCCCGGCAGAATGGCGTGCGACAGCGCATCGCCCATCAGGCTCATCCGTCGCAGCAGCAATAGCACGCCTAACATGGTGGTGCTCAGCGACAGCGCGAAGCACACCACCAGCGCCCGGCGCATAAAGCCAAATTCAATAAAAGGTTGAAAAAAGGTATGCCAGATCATGCCTGCCTCGCGGTGTTGAAGGCGGGAAGCACGCTTGACGTCTCGCCCCAGCGCGCGTGCTGGGGTTCAAGCAGCAGCGTCTCGGGAAAGAAATCGGCCACGCACTGGTTATCGTGCAGCACCGCCAGTATCGTTTGCCCCTGGCGGTGCATATCGACGATAAGCGCCATCAGCTCGCGGCTGGTGGCCTCATCGACGCCGGTAAACGGCTCGTCCAACATCACCAGCGGCGCCTGTTGCACCATCACCCTGGCAAAGAGCATGCGCTGGAACTGGCCGCCCGAGAGTTCTTCAATCGGCGTATTAGCCTGCGCGCTGATCCCCACCCACTCGAGCGCCGCGGCGATGCGCCGACGCTCGTCGCCGCCCAAGCCGCGCAGCAGCGAGACCCGCGGCCAGGCCCCCTGACTCACGACATCGCGCACCAGCAGCGGAAACTGTGATTCCAGGGCATGGCGCTGCGCCAGCCAGCCAACCACGGGCCGCCCTTTGCGCCAGTTCAGCCGGCCGCTAACCGGCGGAATAAATCCAGCCAGCGTTTTCAGCAGCGTCGATTTACCGCAGCCATTAAGCCCGACAATCGCCGTCAGGCTTCCCGCCGCAATCACGCCGCTCATCGCCGGAGTGATTGCCATGCCTTCATACCCGGCAACCAGATGATCCAACTCAATAATGGCACTTCCCACCATGTGGCCAGCCATAGCGCCGCCAGCAGTCCGCAGGCGATTGCCACGCGCGCCGCGCCGGATGCCATAAAAACCGATGTGAACATATTCCCGCCCCAATAAAATGTTATAACATAACAATATGGGATTCAGAAAAGAATGTAAATCTGCGTCAGCGAGAGGAAATGTAACAAAGGTCAACAAAAGGCATGCAGAAGGGAAAAAAACGGATGGATAAGCGCGGCGTCCCGGGGCTACCAACCGGATACCAGAACGTAGCCCGGATAAGGCGCTACGCGCCGCCATCCGGGGAACTCGAAATATGTCGGCTGGATGAAAGGATCAATAACCGCCGCGGGCCTGCGAAACCGCCAGCCCCAGCTGCCAGACAGCCATCGCGTAGTGGGTGCTGTGGTTATATCGGGTGATAGTGTAGAAGTTCGGCAGACCATACCAGTACTGGTACCCGGTGCCGATATCCAGCCGCAGCAGACTGGCCTGCTGATGGTTGCCAAGCGGCTGCGTTGGGGTTAATCCCGCCGCCGACAGCTGTGAAACGCTGTATTTGGTTTTAAAGCCGTTATCCAGACCCGGCGCCTGGCCCAGCGCCTGCACCGCCACCAGATCGCCGCTCACCCAGCCATGCTGTTTGAAGTAGTTGGCCACGCTGCCGATAGCATCCACCGGGTCCCACAGGTTGATATGTCCGTCACCGTTAAAATCGACCGCATACTGCTTATAGGAGGACGGCATAAACTGGCCGTAGCCCATCGCCCCGGCGAAAGAGCCTTTCAGATCCAGCGGGTCGTCGCTTTCGCTGCGCGCCATTAGCAGGAAAGTTTCCAGCTCCGACGAGAAGTATTCGGCGCGGCGCGGGTAGCTAAACGACAGCGTCGCCAGCGCGTCGAGGATCCGGGTTTTGCCCATCACCCGGCCCCAGCGAGTCTCCACGCCGATAATGCCGACGATGATTTCCGGCGGCACGCCGTAAACCTGATAAGCGCGGTTGAGCGCGTCCTGATACTGATTCCAGAACACCACGCCGTTCTGCACATTATCCGGGGTAATGAACTGTTTCTTGTAGCGCAGCCAGGCGCCGGTCGGCCCGGTTGGCGGCAGGCCGGTCGGCGCCTGACGATCCATCAGCCGCAGGACGTAATCCAGGCGCTTTGCCTGCGACAGGATCTCCTGCAGCTGCTGCCTGTCGAAGCCGTGCTTCGCCACCATCTTATCGATGAACTGCGCCGCCGCTGGGTTATTGGCGAAATCGCCGCCCATCTGCATCACGTTATGCTGCGGTTCCAGCAAAAAGCCGCCGGTTCCACTCGCCATCTCCGTTTCCGCGGGGGTCTTGGGTTTGCTGCTGCAGGCAGCGAGGAGCACACAAAGGGGAAGTAAAGCCAGATAGCGACGCTTCAACATGGGAATTCCGTTTAACAAATTCAGCAAGGGATAATTATGGTAAAGCATGCGACGACCAACAAGAAAGCGACAATCTGTTTGTAGACAAAATAGTCCTTCAACTGCTCCTCCCCTGCGTGCTTTCATGCCCTGCAACATTTCATCTCGCCCGCATCATATTTCAAAATAAAATATTTATCTTTCATTTTGCGATCCATTTAACACTTTTAAACCTTTCAAAATGATTAAAATCAGCCTGCGATTAGCAAGAAAAATAACATGCTGAAGGAGAGAACAATGATTGACGTCGTGACCCACGGCGCGGAGTGGTTTATCGGCCTGTTTCAGAAAGGCGGCGAGGTATTTACCGGCATGGTGACCGGGATCCTCCCCTTGCTGATCAGCCTGCTGGTGATCATGAACGCGCTGATCAACTTTATCGGCCAGCAGCGGATCGAGAAGCTGGCGCAGCGCTGCGCCGGAAACCCAATCTCCCGTTACCTGCTGCTACCCTGCATCGGCACCTTCGTGTTTTGTAACCCAATGACGTTAAGCCTCGGTCGGTTTATGCCAGAGAAGTACAAGCCCAGCTATTACGCGGCGGCGTCGTATAGCTGCCACTCAATGAACGGACTGTTTCCACATATCAACCCCGGCGAGCTGTTCGTCTATCTCGGCATCGCCAACGGCCTCACTACCCTCGGCCTACCGCTCGGTCCGCTGGCGGTGAGCTACCTGCTGGTCGGGCTGGTGACTAACTTCTTCCGCGGCTGGGTCACCGACCTGACCACCTCGATTTTCGAGAGAAAAATGGCGATTCAGCTTTCCCAGAAAGTGCATCTGTCAGGAGCGACATCATGACCCGTATTCGTATAGAGAAAGGCACCGGCGGCTGGGGCGGCCCGCTTGAGCTCGACGTCGTCGAAGGCAAAAAGATCGTCTATATCACCGCCGGCACCCGCCCGGCGATCGTTGACCGCATCGCCAGCCTGACCGGCTGGCAGCCGGTGGACGGGTTTAAAGAGGGGGAACCAGCGGAAAGCGACATCGGCGTGGCGATTATCGACTGCGGGGGCACCCTGCGCTGCGGGCTCTATCCTAAGCGCCGCATCCCGACGGTGAATATCCATGCCACCGGTAAATCAGGGCCGCTGGCCCAGTACATCACGGAAGATATTTATGTCTCCGGCGTCAAAGAGGACAACATCCAGTGCATCGCTCCCGACAGCGCAGGGGTTTCCGAGCCGCCGGCGGAAAACAAGAGCGCGGGTCGCGATTACGACACCAGCAAGAAGATTACTGAACAGAGCGATGGCCTGCTGGCGAAGGTCGGGATGGGCATGGGTTCGGTGGTGGCGGTGCTGTTCCAGGCCGGGCGCGACACCATTGATACGGTGCTGAAAACCATTCTGCCGTTTATGGCCTTCGTCTCGGCGCTGATCGGCATCATCATGGCCTCCGGCATCGGCGACTGGATTGCCCACGGCCTGGCGCCGCTCGCCAGCCATCCGCTGGGGCTGGTGACGCTGGCGCTGATCTGCTCCTTCCCGTTGTTATCGCCGTTTCTCGGCCCCGGCGCGGTTATTGCCCAGGTGATCGGCGTGCTGATCGGCGTTCAAATCGGCCTCGGCAACATTCCGCCGCACCTCGCCCTGCCCGCCCTATTCGCCATTAACGCCCAGGCCGCCTGCGATTTTATTCCGGTAGGCCTGTCGCTAGCCGAAGCCCGCCAGGATACCGTGCGCGTCGGCGTGCCGTCGGTGCTGGTCAGCCGCTTTCTGACCGGCGCACCAACGGTGCTGATCGCGTGGTTCGTTTCCGGATTTATTTACCAGTAAGAGGTTCCTGCAGATGACTGTGATTTACCAGACCACCATTACGCACATCGGCGCCTGCGCGACGATGGCGCTGGAAGAGCAAATGCTGATCACCTTCCGCGAGGGCGCCCCGGCGGATATCGAAGAGTACTGCTTTATTCACAACCACGGCGAGCTTGCTGGCACGCTGCAGCCGGGGGCAGAGCTGCAGCTTGGCGAACAGCGCTACCCGGTGACCGCCGTCGGCGAGGTCGCTGAACAAAACCTGCGCGAGCTGGGCCACATCACCCTGCGCTTTGACGGCCATCGTGAAGCGGAGTTCCCAGGTACCGTCCATGTGGCGGGCCCGGTGCCGGACGCCATCGCGCCCGGCTGCGTACTGAAGTTTGTTGCTTAAAAGGAGAGAGAGATGAATCAGGTTGCTGTTGTCATTGGCGGTGGACAAACCTTAGGAGAGTTTCTGTGCCGCGGTCTGGCCGCCGAGGGCTACCGCGTGGCGGTGGTCGATATCCAAAGTGAAAAAGCCAGCCGCGTCGCCCAGGAGATTAACGCTGAGTATGGCGAAGGTATGGCGTACGGCTTCGGCGCCGACGCCACCAGCGAGGCCAGCGTCACCGCCCTGGCCCACGGGGTGGATGAGATTTTTTCGCGCGTCGACCTGCTGGTGTACAGCGCCGGGATCGCCAAGGCGGCGTTTATTAGCGACTTCGCGCTGGGGGATTTCGACCGCTCGCTGCAGGTCAATCTGGTGGGCTATTTTCTCTGCGCCCGCGAGTTCTCGCGGTTGATGATCCGCGACGGCATTAAGGGGCGGATCATTCAGATCAACTCGAAATCCGGCAAAGTCGGCAGTAAGCACAACTCCGGCTACAGCGCGGCGAAGTTCGGCGGCGTCGGGCTGACCCAGTCGCTGGCGCTGGATCTGGCGGAATATGGCATTACCGTGCATTCGCTGATGCTCGGCAATCTGCTGAAGTCGCCGATGTTCCAGTCGCTGCTGCCGCAGTATGCCACCAAGCTCGGTATCGATGAGAGCGAAGTCGAGCAGTACTACATCGACAAGGTGCCGCTGAAGCGCGGCTGCGAATATCAGGATGTGCTGAACGTATTGATGTTTTACGCTAGCCCACAGGCGTCGTACTGCACCGGGCAGTCGATCAACGTCACCGGCGGCCAGGTGATGTTTTAACAGGTTCCCGGATGGCGCTGCGCTTATCCGGGCTACAAAACTGTAGGTCGGGTAAGGCGTTAGCCGCCACCCGACAAAAAAACGGCACCGCGGGTCGCTCGGGTTAGGCGCTTGCGCCGTGACCTGGGCTGTTACCGCCCCCCTTAAGGAGAGACCTATGGTTACTGCATTAATCATCGTCGCCGCCATCGCCTGGCTTACCCAGCTGGCCTTTGGCTGCTGGCAGATCCGCCGCTTCAATCGCGCCTTTGATAGCCTGTGCCAGCAGGGGCGGGTGGGCGTCGGCCGCTCCGCCGGGCGCTTTCAACCGCGCGCCATCGTCGCCATCGCCGTCGATGATAACGACCGCATTAGCGACACGCTGCTGATGAAAGGCTTCACCATTTTCGCCAGTCCGCAAAAGATCCCGGCTCTGGCAGGCAAACATATTGCGGAATTGCAGCCTGATGTGATCTTTCCCCATGATCCGCGCTGTCAGAATGCACTATCATTAGCGCTTAATCCGAAACATAGATAATTTCGTTGTAAAAGTAAATATCTTGCGAAATTATCACTTCGAAACTTAAACGCAGGATAGACGCCTATGAAACCACGTCAGCGCCAGGCAGCCATTCTCGAGTTCCTGCAGTCGCAGGGAAAATGCTCGGTCGAAGAGCTGGCGCAACACTTCGATACCACTGGCACCACCATCCGCAAGGATCTGGTCACGCTGGAAAACGCCGGCACCGTCATTCGCACCTACGGTGGCGTGGTACTCAACAAGGATGAAGCCGATCCGCCGATTGACCATAAAACGCTGATCAACACCCATAAAAAAGCGCAGATTGCCGAGGCCGCCGTGCGATACATCCACGATGGCGATTCAATTATCCTCGACGCCGGCAGCACCGTGCTGCAGATGGTGCCATTGCTGAGTCACTTCAATAACATCACGGTGATGACCAACAGCCTGCATATCGTCAACGCGCTATCAGAGTTCGATAACGAGCAGACCATCCTGATGCCGGGCGGCACCTTCCGTAAAAAATCGGCCTCCTTTCACGGCCAACTGGCGGAAAACGCCTTCGAACAATTCAGCTTCGACAAGCTGTTTATGGGCACCGACGGTATCGATCTGAACGCCGGAGTCACTACCTTTAATGAGGTCTATACCGTCAGCAAAGCGATGTGCAACGCCGCCCGCGAAGTGATCCTGATGGCCGACTCATCCAAGTTTGGTCGTAAAAGCCCCAATATTGTCTGCGGCCTTGAACGCGTGGATAAATTGATTACCGATGCCGATATTGACCCTGAATTCCAGCGGGCGCTGGAAGCACAAGGTATTGAAGTCATTATTACTGGAGAACATCATGAGTAACTTTTTGTTAGAGGCCGGACGCCAGACCCTGATGCTTGAGCTGCAGGAGGCGAGCCGCCTGCCGGAATGCCTGGGCGACGACTTCATCCGCGCGGCGGAAACCATTATCCACTGCGAGGGCAAACTGATTGTCTCCGGTATCGGTAAATCCGGCCACATCGGTAAAAAGCTGGCGGCAACCTTCGCCAGCACCGGCACCCCGGCCTTTTTCGTCCATCCGGCGGAAGCCCTGCACGGCGATCTCGGCATGCTCGATAGCCGCGACGTGATGCTGTTTATCTCCTACTCCGGTAGCGCGAAAGAGCTGGATCTCATCGTGCCGCGGCTGGAAGAAAAAGGCATTCCGCTGCTGGCGATGACCGGCAAATCCACCTCGCCGCTGGCGCTGGCTGCGAAAGCGGTGCTGGATATCGCCGTGGAGCGCGAAGCCTGCCCGATGCATCTGGCGCCAACCTCCAGCACCGTCAACACGCTGATGCTGGGCGACGCGTTGGCGATGGCGGTGATGCAGGCGCGCGGTTTCAATGAAGAGGATTTCGCCCGTTCCCACCCGGCGGGCGCCCTCGGCGCGCGGCTGCTGAACAAAGTGCATCACCTGATGCGTCGTGATGAAGAAGTGCCGCGGGTCAATACCGAGGCCAACGTCATGGACGCCATGCTCGAACTAAGCCGAACCGGACTCGGCCTGGTGGCGGTCTGCGATGAAGCCAACCGCGTGCAGGGCGTTTTCACCGACGGCGACCTGCGCCGCTGGCTGGTTGCTGGCGGTACGCTCAACGATGGTGTCACTCGGGCGATGACCCGCAACGGCGTAACGCTGCAGGCGGATAGCCGCGCGGTGGAAGCCAAAGAGCGGCTGATGAAACACAAAATCAGCGCCGCGCCGGTCGTGGATGAAAACGGCCAACTGGTCGGCGCCATCAACCTGCAGAACTTTTACCAGGCAGGGATCCTTTAAGTCCCAGACGTTTCGCCAGCCGATGCAGGTTGGCGACGTCCAGCTCCAGGGCACGGGCGGTCGCCGCCCAGTTGCGCTGGTTCGCCTCCAGCGCGCGGCTAATGGCTTCTCGCTGAAAAGAGTCAGTCGCCTCGCGCAAATTGACGTTTTCCGTCGCCGGCGCCGCTGCCGCCGTCTCAGTCGGCAACATCGGCGCCGCCACCGCAAACTGGAAATGCTGCGGCTCCAGGACCACTTCATCACCGGCCTGGGTGGCCCGCGCCAGCACCACCGCCCGATGGATAGCATGCTCCAGTTCGCGCACGTTGCCCGGCCAGGACCACTGCTGCAGCCTGTTTCGCGCCGCCTCAGCCAAAATGACCCGCGCCAGCCCCATCCGCAGGCGGCACTGCTCACAGAAATAGCCCGCCAGCAGCACCACGTCACTTTCCCGCTCGCGTAGCGGCGGAACCGACAGCGGGAAGACGCTCAGCCGATGGTACAGATCGGCGCGAAAGCGCCCTTCCACCACCTCCTGGCGCAGATCGCGGTTCGTCGCCGCCAGCACCCGCACATCGACCCGCAGGCTGCGGTCATCGCCGACGCGCTGAATATCGCCATACTGCAGCACGCGCAGCAGTTTGGCCTGCAACGCCAGCGACAGTTCGCCGATTTCGTCAAGAAACAGGGTGCCGTTATCCGCCATCTCAAATTTACCGCTGCGGTTGCTGATAGCCCCGGTAAATGCCCCTTTCACATGGCCGAACAGCTCGCTCTCCGCTACGCTTTCCGGCAGCGCCGCGCAGTTGAGGTACACCAGAGGGTTGGCGGCTCGCGGCGACCCCTGATGCACCGCCTTCGCCACCAGCTCTTTGCCGGTGCCGGTTTCGCCGCTGATCAGCACGTTTAAATCCGAGGCGGCGACGATATCGATCTCTTTTTTCAGCTGCAGCATGGGCCCCGACAGGCCGATAATCTCCTGGCGCTCCGGCAGCGGGTAATTCACCGCCTGCGCCGGCAGGACGTTTTGCGCTTCAAGGCGGGCGATAAGCAGCGCATTATTCAGCGCCCCGGCCACCAGCGCGGCAATCAGCCGCAGCTCTTCATCGCTGAAGCTATCGAAACGATCGGCATCCATGCCGTCCAGGGTCAGCGCGCCAATCAGCGTCTGCCCGGCAAACAGCGGCAGTCCCACGCAGGCATGGACTTTGAGGCTCTCATGACCGGGGATCAGCCCGTCATAGGGGTCGGGCAGGTCGCTATCCGCCGGGAAGCGCACCACATCCCCGGCGCGCGCAATCGCCTCCAGCCGCGGGTGTCCTTCCAGGGCAAAGCGCCGACCGAGCACATCCTGCGCCAGGCCATCGATCGCCAGCGGCACAAACTGATGCGCCTCATAGCGCAGCAGCGCCGAGGCATCGCAGCCAAGAATTTGCCGCAGGGTAGTAATCAGGCGCGAAAAGCGGTCGGTGTGACCAATATCACTTTGTAAATCTATGGCGATTCTCGCCAGCTCGTCGACGGAAAAACTCATTGCCGCTCCATTGTCATTTTGACAATACGCATTGTCATATCGACTATTTTAACCATTGTCATTTTGACAACAACCAAAATCAGAAAAAATTAAAAACAGATAATTATCAATGAATTAAAAAGTTGGCACGCAACTTGATATAAGCCAGTCAACTGAGTTTAAACACACTGTATTGATTGAGGTTGCTATGTCTATTGTGGTGAAAAATAACATTCTTTGGGTTGGCCAACGTGACTGGGAAGTGCGTGATTTCCACGGCACCGAATATAAAACGCTGCGCGGCAGCAGCTACAACAGCTATCTCATTCGCGAGGAGAAAAACGTGCTGATCGATACCGTCGATCATAAATTCAGCCGCGAGTTCGTACAGAACCTGCGCCGCGAAATCGACCTCGCCGACCTCGACTATATCGTCATTAACCACGCCGAAGAGGACCATGCCGGCGCGCTGACCGAACTGATGATGCAGATCCCGGATACGCCGATCTACTGCACCGCCAACGCCATCGACTCGATCAACGGCCACCATCATCATCCGGAGTGGAACTTCCACGTGGTGAAAACCGGCGATACTCTCGACATCGGTAACGGTAAACAGCTGATCTTCGTGGAAACGCCGATGCTGCACTGGCCGGACAGCATGATGACCTACCTGACCGGCGACGCGGTGCTGTTCAGCAACGACGCCTTCGGCCAGCACTATTGCGACGAACATCTGTTCAACGACGAAGTGGACCAGACTGAACTGTACGAACAGTGCCAGCGCTACTACGCCAACATCCTGACGCCCTTCAGCCGCCTGGTGACGCCGAAAATTACCGAAATCCTCGGCTTCAACCTGCCGGTGGATATGATTGCCACCTCCCACGGCGTGGTCTGGCGCGATAACCCGACGCAAATCGTCGAGAAATACCTCGAGTGGGCGGCGGATTATCAGGAAGATCGCATCACCATCTTCTACGACACCATGTCCAATAATACCCGCATGATGGCGGACGCCATTGCCCAGGGGATCACCGAGGTTGACCCACGGGTAGCGGTGAAAATCTTTAACGTCGCCCGCAGCGACAAAAACGACATTCTCACCAATGTTTTCCGCTCGAAAGGCGTGCTGGTGGGCACCTCCACCATGAACAACGTGATGATGCCGAAAATCGCCGGGCTGGTGGAAGAGATGACCGGGCTGCGTTTTCGCAATAAACGCGCCAGCGCCTTTGGCTCGCACGGCTGGAGCGGCGGCGCGGGAGACCGCCTGTCCACCCGCCTGCAGGATGCCGGCTTTGAGATGTCGCTGAGCCTGAAAGCCAAATGGCGCCCGGATATCGACGCGCTGGAGCTGTGCCGCCAACACGGTCGCGACATCGCCCGCCAGTGGGCCCTCTCTCCGCTGCCGGTTGCTGAAGCCGCGACAACGCCGGAACCACAGGATTGCGTCTGCGCCACCGCCGCGGCCGCCGATCTCGGTCCCATGATGCAGTGCAGCGTGTGCCAGTGGGTCTATGACCCGGCGAAAGGCGAACCTAACCAGGATGTACAGCCGGGTACGCCGTGGAGTGAAGTGCCGGACAATTTCCTCTGCCCTGAGTGTTCTCTTGGCAAAGATGTCTTTGACGTACTGGCGACGGAGGCAAAATGAGTGATGGCATTGTCATCATCGGCTCGGGCTTCGCGGCCCGCCAGCTGGTGAAAAATATTCGTAAGCAGGATGCGCAAATCCCGCTGACCCTCATCGCCGCCGATAGCATGGATGAATACAACAAACCGGACCTCAGCCATGTCATCAGCCGCGGACAGAAGGCCGACGATCTGACCCTGCAAAGTGCCGGCGAGTTCGCCGAGCAGTACACTCTGCGTCTGTTTCCCCATACCTGGGTAAGCGATATCGACGCCGAAAACCGGTTAGTGAAGAGCCAGGATAACCAGTGGCGCTACGACAAACTGGTGCTGGCCACCGGCGCGACGCCGTTTATCCCGTCGGTGCCGGGGCGCGAGCTGATGCTAACGCTCAATAGCCAGCGCGAATATGGCGCGGCGCAGAGCCGGCTGCACGACGCGAAGCGCGTGCTGATCGTCGGCGGCGGCCTGATTGGCTGCGAACTGGCGATGGATTTCTGCCGCGCCGGTAAAGCGGTAACGGTAGTCGATAACTCCGCCAGCGTGCTGGCGGCGCTGATGCCGCCGGAGGCCAGCAGCCGCCTGCAGCATCGGCTCACCGAGATGGGCGTACATCTGATGCTGAAAACGCAGCTGGAGGGGCTGGAGCAAACCGCCGACGGCATTCGCGTCAGTCTCGATCGCCAGCGCGCGATAACCGTCGATGCGGTGGTGGCCGCCGCCGGCCTGCGCCCGGAAACGTCGCTGGCGCGCCACGCCGGACTGCAGATTAACCGCGGTATTGTGGTCAATAGCCAGCTGCAAACCAGCGACCCGGCGATTTATGCGCTCGGCGACTGTGCGGAAATCAACGGCGTGGTACTGCCGTTCCTGCAGCCGATTTTACTCAGCGCCATGTGCCTGAGTAAAAATCTGCTGGCGCAGGCGGGAGAACTCAAGCTGCCGCCAATGCTGGTGAAGGTGAAAACCCCGGATCTGCCGCTGCATCTGGCCGGCGACACCCGCCGCGACGATCTGACGTGGAATATCGTGGCCGCCAAAGAGGGGCTGGTGGCGAAAGGCGTGGATGCCGAAAACCAGCTGCGGGCCTTTGTGGTGAGTGAAGACAAAATGAAGGAAGCCTTTGCGCTGCTCAAACAACTGGTAAGTTGATGGTTTTCCCGGCTTGCGGCGTAAACGCCTTAGCCGGGCTACGGTATTGTCCTGGTAGCCCGGCTAAGCGCAGCGCAAGCCGGGAACATATCCAGCCTAGCGCGCCAGATTGTCGTAGCCGCGCCAGCGATAGTTAAGCACCGATAGCGCCCAACAGGCGACAAACAACCCGACCACCACAAATCCGGCGTCGCCGAGGTTGTCGTTTAACGCCCCTACCCAGCGCCATATTCCGCCGCTGAGCGCAAACTTATCCATCAGCAACCCCAGCGCTTCCAGGCCGCCGATAAACAGCGCTACCACCACCGAGGTACCGGTGATGGTCATATTGTAATAGAGCTTACGCTGCGGTTTGCTGAACGCCCAGCCGTAGGCGCCGACCATCAGCACATTATCAAGCGTATCCACCAGCGCCATACCGCTGGCGAACAGTGCCGGAAAGACCATAATCGACCAGACGGAAATCCCGCTCGACGCGCCGGCGGCGGAGATACCCAGTACGCCGATTTCGGTGGCGGTATCAAAACCGAGACCAAACAGGAAACCGACCAGGTACATCTGCCAGCTGCGGCTTATCAGCCGGAAGGTTTTGCCAAACAGCCAGCTCATCATGCCGCCGCCGCTGACGATTTCGTCGCTGACCTTTTCACCGCGCTTCCATGCCTGGAAGCTGCGCCACACGCTGCGTAAAATCACCAGGTTGATAAAGGCCATCGCCAGTAAAAACAGGGCCGACACGGCGGTGCCAATGACGCTGCCGGTATCATGCAGCCAGCTCATCTGCGTGCTGAAGGCGGTGGCGGTCGCGGCAATCGCCGCCGAGGCCAGCACCACAATCGATGAGTGGCCCAGCGAAAACCACGCCCCGACGGCGAAAGGCCGCCGCCCCTGCTGCATCATCTTGCGGGTCACGTTATCAATCGCCGCAATATGGTCGGCGTCCACCGCGTGGCGCAGGCCGTAGCCCCAGGCCAGCAGGCTGGCGGCCATCAGCGCGCCGCTGTCGCCAAAGGCCTGCAGCGCCCAGCACCAGGCAAGTAAATTCGCCGCGATCAACCCCAGCACCAGACCCGCGGCGCGCGGCTGCTGGCGTAAAACTGTCATTATCATGGTTGTATTCCTTGAGCCTGCCCGCGGGCGGCAGCGATCACCGCCTGACCATAGGCGATTGCGCCGTCGCCGGCCGGCAACTGCTGTGCAAACAGCAGAGTAAAATCCGCCAGATAAAAGGTCAATCGCGCCGCCAGCAGGCGGTTATGCAGCACCCCGCCGCTGCAGACCATCGTGTCGATGCCGCGGACGGTGGCGCAGTCGCGGGCCATCGCCGCCAGTCCACAGGCCAGGGCGTCGTGGAATGCCCAGGCTTTCTGCGCCGGAGTCGCCTGCCAGCTCAGCCATTGCCGCCAGAAGGTCGCTAAATCCAGCGCGTCGTCGCGCCACGGCAGCGTAACCGGGTGGCTGACGCCGGGGCAGCTGGCGGCCAGCGCCTCCAGCCGACAGGCCGCTTCGCCTTCATAGCTCAGACTCTCCGGCGCGCAATCCAGGGCGCAGGCAACGGCATCAAACAGCCGTCCGCAGGAAGAGGCGCGCGGCGAATTAATGCCGCGTTCGATGGCCTGCGCCAACAGCGGCCAGTTTCGCTGCCCCAGCGCGGCGGTTTGCGGGTATGACTGCCAGTCGGGAATAAATGCCAGGCACTGGGCCAACAAATTTCGCCACGGCTGGCGTGCCGCCAGGTCCCCCCCTGGCAGCGCGACGGCCGGCAGCCCGCCAAGATGTTCGCATTCGCGATAGTTGACCCGCAGGCACTCCCCGCCCCACAGCGCGCCGTTCTCCCCCATACCAATACCGTCGAGTGTCAGGGCGATAACGTCCCCGCCGTCAAGCGGCCAGCGGTGCTCCGCCAGGCATGCCGCGGCGTGGGCATGGTGATGCAGCACTGTCTCCAGCGGCAGGGGCAGGGAGGCCGCCCACTGCGTTGAGCGATAGCCGGGATGGGCATCAACCACCACCCGCTGCGGCACAAACGCGTAAATGCTCTGCATCAGCTGCAGGGCGCTGCGCCACTGCTGTTCAATACCTTCCTAGCCAAGATCGCCAAAGTGCTGGCTCAGCACCGCTTCGCTGCCGCGCGCCAGGCAGAAGGTATTTTTCATATCCGCCCCCAGCGCCAGCAGCGGCGGAATATTATCCAGGCCCGGCGGCAGGGGCAGCGCATCCGGCACGTAGCCTCGGGCGCGGCGCAGCATCTCACCGCTTGAGCGCACCAGCGAATCGTCCATACGCTGCACGATATCGCGATTATGTAGCAGAAAACCGTCGGCGATAGCGGCTAAGTCGGTGAGCGCTTCGTGATTACTCAATGCCGGAGGGCGGCCGCTGAGGTTGCCGGAGGTCATCACTATCGGGCGCGTCAGCGCCTGCAGAAGTAAATGCTGCAGCGGATTAGACGGCAGCATCACCCCAACTTCCGCAAGCCCTGGCGCTATTTCGTCGCACAGGCCGGAGACCTGCGCTTTGGCAATCAGTACGATGGGCGCAGCCGGGGAGCCCATCAGCGCCGCAGCGGCGGCGGGTAAGCCCGTTGCCGTCGGCAGCATTACCGCCAGCGGTTTTGCCGGGCGCCGTTTTCGCGCGCGCAGCGCTGCCACCGCCACGCTATTGCCGGCATCGCAGGCCAGATGAAAGCCGCCGATGCCTTTTATCGCCACTATTTTGCCCGCCGCCAGCCGGGCGATAGCCGCCTGCAGCGCCGCCTCGCCGTCCAGCGTTTCCCCCTCTGCCCGCCATTCCAGTCGCGGCCCGCAGTCGGGGCAGGCCACCGGCTGGGCGTGAAAACGGCGATCGGCAGGATCGCGGAATTCCGCCTCACAAGGGGAACAGAGCGGGAACGGCGCCATTGCGGTGAAGGGCCGGTCGTAGGGCATGGCGCGAATAATGGTCAACCGCGGGCCGCAGTGGGTGCAGTTGATAAAGGGGTAGCGGTAGCGGCGTGCCCGGGGATCGTTCATCTCCGCGAGGCACGCCGGGCAGGTCGCGGCATCGGGCACAATCTGAGTCCGCATCCGTCCCGCCCCGCTCTCGCGGATGGTGAAATCCTGCGGCGTGGCCGCCCAGCGATAGGGAATGCAGGCGGTACTGTCGATCCGCGCCAGCGGCGGGCAGTGGTCAGCCAGAGCGGCAGTAAAACCGTCGTCGCCCCCGACCAGCCGCACCAGTACGCCGTCGCC
>OGIV01001198.1_pt1 | contig 16054 bp, 13 predicted proteins | sample 1571861 | NCBI WGS metagenome assembly OGIV01 (sample SAMEA2582099, study PRJEB24529) | metagenome | biome: Human gut stool | place: China | collected 2011 | reverse complement strand
CTTTCTTTTTCATAATTGTTGACTTTAGGGTGTCAACCTTATTTAAAAAAAGACACCGGTTGCGCAGGAGAGTATGGCAGATAGACTGGCAGATGGACTGGTAGATATTCCCGTTTTGGGGCGCATCTGTCAGTCTTTATATTGTTGGTATTCAGAGAGTTGCAGCGAGACTGGCAGATATGGTAGATATTTTCGCAAAACATTTTTTTATAATGTTTGCTAAACATCATTTTATAATAGAATGGTGCCTTGCTGATAAGATTCTCCAACAGAATGCACAGATTGGCACAGAACGAAAAGACTTGGTTCTGGGGTACAAATCAAATTATAAAAGGATTTTTTTAGTTCAAAATACTCCACCCATTGTAAAGGATTTGTAGAATTTCGTTACATTTCAAATCCCATGTCGCGCACCATTTGCTTTACGACATCGGTCTTGACAGTAGACGCCTCCTCTTTATCATAGAGAAGAAGGAAAACAACCTGACCATTTTCGACATTGGTAAGAACATTGAACGTGATGACTCTTGCTCCACCAGATTTACCTTTGCCTTTTGATTTGATAGCCATACGGATTTTGCGTATGTTTTTTGTAATCTCATCGCCTTGCAGAGGGTTCTCTTTAATACTATCGAGAAAATCCTTGTAGTCTTGTTTAAAACTTGGATATTTCTTAGCGAGACGTTTTGCTTCTTTTGCAAAGTCGTCAGAAACCGATACTGTAATATTACAACTCATCGAGCAAACTTTCTGCAGATTGAAGTTTACGCTTTCCTGCAATGGCTTCCTTCACCTCCGTCAAAGCGTTTTTGAGTTCTTTCATTAAGTCGCGCGGTGCGTCAATGGTATCATTTCCGTCATCTGGGAAGATGCGGAAACTGCCAGCACGCGATTTTAGGACTACGTGCTCTCCTGCTTTTGCCAAATTCAGATACTTAGTCTGATTAGTGCGAAAGTCTCTTGTGCTAACTACAACCATAATCAATACTATTTGTTTATGGCACAAAGATACGATTTTTAATTGAAACAGCAATACATTTGGCTACCAATTAACACAATTTGGTAGCCAAACATAGTTTTGACACATCCTCCTCCTACTGATAGCCTACAATAAAAAAACGAAACACACAGCGATGCAGGTGCATCCCCGTGTGTTTCGTTTATGCTTATTGTTTATGCCGTCGAAGCTGAGGCTGCGAAGCCACACGCCGCGGCAAAAGACAACTGTTTACTTCTGAAGCAGTGCCATGGTGTCCTTAGCAATCATCAGCTCCTCGTCGGTCGGGATGACGCAAACCGTTACCTTAGACTCTGGAGTAGAGATAATAGCCTCTTCGCCGCGTACCTTGTTAGCCTCGGCATCCATCTCTACGCCGAGGAACTCAAGACCTGAGCAAGCCTCAAGGCGAGTGCCCACCTGGTTCTCGCCTACACCGGCTGTCCATACGATGATGTCCACACCACCCATAGCGGCAGCGTAAGCACCGATGTACTTCTTGATGCGGTAGTTGTACATCTTCAGAGCGAGCTGTGCGCGCTCGTTGCCCTCAGCAGCAGCGCTCTCTACCTCGCGCATGTCCGAAGAGATGCCTGTGATGCCGAGCACACCGCTCTCCTTGTTGAGGAAGTCTGCCATCTCCTGCGGCTTCTTGCCGAGTTTCTCCATGAGGAAGGTAACGGCAGACGGGTCAATATCGCCAGAACGGCTACCCATCATCACGCCAGCGAGCGGAGTGAGACCCATAGAGGTGTCGATGCACTTGCCGAACTTAACGGCTGACACCGACGCACCGTTGCCGATGTGGCAGGTGATGATGCGCTGTGTCTTGATGTCGCGGCCAAGGAACTCGCACACGCGCTGCGATACGTAGCGGTGGCTGGTGCCGTGGAAGCCGTAGCGGCGTACGTGATACTTCTCGTAGAGCTCGTAAGGCACAGCGTAGAGGTAAGCGTAGTCGGGCATGGTGCTGTGGAAGGCGTTGTCGAACACGCATACCTGCGGCACCTCCGGCATCAGTTTGTCTACGGCGCGCAAGCCCTTCAGGTGGCCGGCGTTGTGTACCGGTGCGAGGTCGCAGAGGCTCTCGATGCCGTCCTCTACCGACTTGTCGACGATGACGCTCTTCTCGAAGAGGTCGCCACCCTGCACGATGCGATGGCCTACGGCGTCGATCTCACTGAGCGACTTGATTGCGCCGAACTCAGGGTCGAGCAAGCACTGGAACACGAAGTTGACACCTTCCTTGTGGTCGGGCATGTCGTGCATGATTTTTTTCTTCTCGCCGTTAGGCAGAGTGATTTTGATGAATGCCTCATCAAGACCGATACGCTCAACGCCGCCTGCTGCCAGCACTGAGTTGTCGTCCATATTGTACAGCTTATACTTGATTGAAGAGCTGCCACAATTAAGAACCAATATCTTCATTACTTTGATTTTTGATTTTTGAGTTGTTACTTAGCGTCCATTGCCTGGCAAGCTGTGATAGCCACCATGTAGTAGATGTCCTCTACAGAGCAACCGCGCGAGAGGTCGTTCACTGGGCGTGCGATGCCCTGAAGGATCGGACCGATAGCGAGCGCATCGCCCAAGCGCTGAACGAGCTTGTACGAGATGTTGCCCACCTCGAGGCACGGCACAACGAGAACGTTGGCGTGGCCGGCGATAGGAGAGCCCGGAGCCTTCTTCTCGCCAACAGCCGGAACGAGGGCTGCGTCAGCCTGCAGCTCACCGTCGAGCTTCAGCTCAGGAGCCAGCTCGTGAGCAAGGCGTGTAGCCTCAACCACCTTGTCTACCACCTCGTGCTTTGCAGAGCCCTTTGTAGAGAAGCTCAGCATAGCTACGCGTGGGTCCTGGATGCCAGCCACCGAGCGTGCTGTCTGCGCTGTGCACACAGCAATCTGAGCCAGCTGCTCTGCTGTAGGAACCGGTGTAACGGCTACGTCGCCCATGACGATGATGCCGTCGTCGCCGTACTGGTGCTCGTGGGTGAGCATGAGCATAGCACCGCTCACGCAGGTCACGCCAGGAGCGCACTTGATGATCTGCAAGGCAGGGCGCAGAGTGTCGCCAGTGGTGCTCAGCGCACCAGAGATCTGACCGTCAGCACCCTCGGTCTTGATAATCATGCAGCCGAGGTAGAGCGGGTTCTTCACGAGTTCGCGAGCCTGCTCGATAGTCATGCCCTTCTTCTTGCGAAGTTCGGCGAGGAGCTCTGCGTACTCCTCTGCCTTCGGGTTGTTCAACGGGTCTACGATAGTAGCCTTGTCGATGTTGTGAAGATCCCACTTTGCGGCGAGAGTCTTCAGCTCGTCGGGGTTGCCGATGAGGATGAGGTCAGCCAACTCGTCAGCGAGGACGCGGTCGGCAGCCTTCAGTGTGCGCTCCTCTGTTGCTTCAGGGAGCACGATGCGTTGTTTGTTGCTCTTTGCACGAGCAACAATGTGTTCAAGTAAGTTCATTATATCTATGATTATAACTAATTCGTGTATTACAGTGTCTGTTTAACCTCAATCTCGGTGAAGGTCTCGAGCACGTCGCCCTGCTGTATGTCGTTGAAGTTGACGAGCGAGATACCGCACTCGAAGTTGGTAGCCACCTCCTTAACGTCGTCCTTGTAGCGCTTGAGGGCAGCGATGTCGGCGGTGTGAACCACGATACCGTCGCGGATGACACGAGCACGGTCGCCACGGTGTACCTTGCCTTCTGTGACGTAGCAACCAGCAACGGTGCCCACCTTCGAGATCTTGTACACCTCGCGCACCTCCACCTGACCGGTGATAACCTCCTTCTTCACCTTGTCGAGCATACCGATCATAGCCGACTTGACGTCGTCGATAGCGTCGTAGATGACAGAGTAGGTGTTGATTTCTACGCCTTCCTGCTCAGCCAGCTTGCGTGCTGCGGCAGACGGGCGCACCTGGAAGCCCACGATGATAGCGTCGGAAGCATCGGCGAGCGTTACGTCGCTCTCCGAGATCTGACCTACTGCCTTGTAGATAACGTCCACCTTGATCTTCTCTGTAGACATCTTGATGAACGAGTCGGAGAGAGCCTCGATAGAGCCGTCGGTGTCACCCTTGACGATGATGTTAAGCTCCTTGAACGAACCGAGGGCGATGCGGTGAGAGATATCCGAGAGGGTGAGACGCTTCTGTGTGCGCAAGCCCTGCTCGCGCTGCAGCTGCAGACGCTTGTTGGCGATGTCGCGTGTCTCCTGTTCGGTGTCGAGCACGTGGAACGAGTCGCCTGCTGTCGGCGCACCGTTCAAGCCGAGGATGATAGCTGGCTCAGCCGGACCTGCCGACTGTATGCGCTGGTTGCGCTCGTTGAACATGGCCTTGATGCGGCCCCATGATGTGCCGGCGATGATGTTGTCGCCCACGCGCAGTGTGCCGTTGCTTACGAGCACTGTCGACACGTAGCCACGGCCCTTGTCGAGCGACGACTCGATGATAGAGCCCGTTGCCTTGCGGTTAGGGTTAGCCTTGAGGTCGAGCATCTCGGCTTCGAGGAGCACCTTCTCCATGAGTTCGCTGATGCCTACGCCCTTCTTTGCGCTTATCTCCTGGCACTGGTACTTGCCGCCCCATTCCTCGACGAGGAGGTTCATGCTTGCCAGCTCCTCGCGAACGCGGTCGGGGTTGGCACCCGGCTTGTCAATCTTGTTGATAGCGAACACCATCGGCACGTTGGCAGCCTGAGCGTGTGCGATAGCCTCCTTGGTGGTAGGCATCACGGCGTCGTCGGCAGCGATGATGATGATGGCGATATCCGTCACCTGAGCACCACGGGCACGCATAGCGGTGAACGCCTCGTGACCCGGAGTGTCGAGGAACGTAATCTTACGTCCGTCCTCCAGCTGCACGTTGTATGCACCGATGTGCTGTGTGATGCCGCCAGCCTCGCCGGCGATGACGTTTGTCTTGCGTATATAGTCGAGCAAAGAGGTCTTACCGTGGTCTACGTGGCCCATCACGGTTACGATCGGAGCACGCGGAACGAGGTCGTTCTCGTCGTCCTCCACCTCGGTGATAGCCTCCTGCACCTCTGCACTTACGTATTCTGTCTTGAAGTCGAACTCCTCAGCCACGAGGTTGATGGTCTCGGCATCGAGACGCTGGTTGATAGACACCATGATGCCCACGCTCATGAGCGTACCAATCACCTGGTTCACGCTCACGTTCATCATCGTAGCGAGCTCCGATACGGTAACGAACTCGGTCAGCTTCAGTGTCTTGCTCTCCTTCTTCTCCTCGCGCAGCTCCTCGTTTATCTTCTCCTGAGCAGCCTCGCGCTTCTCCTTACGATACTTCGCGCCCTTCTTGTTCTGGTTCTGCTTGTTTGTGAGGCGTGCGAGTGTCTCCTTTACCTGGCGTGCTACGTCCTCGTCGTTCACCTCAGCGGGCTTCTGCTGTCCGCCGCGGTTGCGGTTCTTCTTCTTGTTCTTATTGCTTGTGCCGGCATTGCCGCCACCGTTCTGCTTGCCACCATTGCCTCCGTTGGGCTGGTTCGACGCAGCGTTGATGTCCACGCGCACCTTGTTGATGCGTTCGCGCTTCTTCTTGTCGCCGCGCTGCTGCTGAGCCTTGTCCTCACGCTCCTTGCGCTTCTCCTCCTTCGACTTCTTCTTTGGACGGGTGCTCTGGTTGAGAGTAGAGAGGTCTATCTTGCCCAACACGTTCACCTTTGGTGCGTTGAGCATCTTCTTCTCGCTCTTGGTTGTGAAGATGTCTGTTTCTGTCTTTGCTGTCTCAGCCTGATTGTTTGTAGCCTCCACCTTCTTCGGGGTGCTTGCTGTGTTGCTTGTAGCAGTCTTTACCTCCTGCTTCTTTTCTTGTTTGTGCTCTTTGTTCTGACCCACAGTGTTCTGATTTTTGTTGTGATTGTCCACGTTAGCCTCTGTGCTTGCTTTCTGTGGTGCTTCGTTTGTTGCCGGCTTCTGACTTACGGCATTAGTCTTCGCCTGTGGCTCTTTATGAGTCTCAGGTGTTGCTGGCTTTGTCTGCGCTGGCTTCTTGTTCAGACTGTCAAGGTCTATTTTGCCCAGCGGCTTGTACTGCTGCTGAGTAGACGACTTGAGGAGTGGCTCAGCCTGTGGCTCCTCGCTGCGTTTCTTCTCTTTCGGCTTCTTCTGCAAGAGTTTCTCGGCTTGAGAACGAACCTCCTTGTCCTGCTGGAAGGCTCCAGCGAGTGCGTCGTACTGTGCGTCGCTCAGCTTGAAGCTTGGCTCTGCCTTTACTTCTCCAAGGTCACTTCTCTTCTCAAGGAACTCCACTGCCGTCTGGAGCCCGATGTTCAACTCTCGTAATGCTTTGTTTAACCTGATGCTCATATTTCGTTGTTTTAAAAGTAAAAGAGTAAAGGAGTAAAAAAGTAAAACGTCTGCCTACCTCTGCTTCTGCCTCGTGCCCTTTTTCGGGGCGTAGCGTGGAGAAAGCTACCCGCTTTACGTCTTTCCTTTTCCTTAATAATTATGATTATAAATATGTTAGTGTTTAGATACTCGCTAAGGGAGCTTCAAACACCATGCGGTTTTGAGACTCCCTTATATGTATCTTGTTTACTCGAACTCGGCGCGCAACACCTTCAGCACGTTGTCGACAGTCTCCTCTTCGAGGTCTGCCTTCTCAACGAGCATGTCGCGCGGAGCGTTGAGCACTGCCTTTGCTGTGTCAAGACCGATGCCCTTGATGGCATCGATAACCCACTGGTCGATTTCGTCAGCGAACTCGTCGAGGTAGATATCCTCGTCTGCGTCCTCCTCCGACACTTCGCGGAACACGTCGATGGTGTACTCTGTGAGCAGCGATGCGAGCTTGATGTTCAAGCCGCTGCGACCGATGGCGAGGCTCACTTCCTCTGGCTTCAGATATACCTCTGCCTTCTTGTTCTCCTCGTCAATCTTGATGCTCGACACCTTAGCCGGTGAGAGCGCACGCTGGATGAAGAGTTTTGTGTTGCCGGTGTAGCAGATTACGTCGATGTTCTCGTTGCAGAGCTCGCGCACGATGCCGTGCACACGGCTACCCTTTACGCCTACACATGCGCCTACCGGGTCGATGCGGTCGTCGAAGCTCTCTACTGCTATCTTGGCGCGCTCGCCAGGGATGCGTGCAATGCGACGGATGGCGATGAGGCCTTCTGCTATCTCGGGCACCTCTGCCTCAAGAAGGCGCTGGAGGAACATCGGACTGGTGCGTGAGAGGATAATCTTCGGGTTGTTGTTCTCGTTGTCAACGCGCTCGATGACGGCGCGTATTGTCTCGCCCTTGCGATATACGTCTGCCGGAATCTGCTCTGCCTTCGGGAGGATGAGCTCGTTGTTCTCGTCGTCAACTACGAGCACCTCGCGCTTCCATACCTGATATACCTCGGCTGCTATTACCTGACCTACGCGGTCTTTATATTTGTTGTAGAGCGAGTCGTGCTCGAGCTCCAATATCTTCGAAGCAAGGGTCTGGCGCAAGTTGAGAATGGCGCGGCGACCGAACTTAGCGAAGTCGACACGTTCTGAAACGTCCTCGCCCACCTCGTAGTCGGGCTCTATCTTGCGTGCCTCGGTGAGCGACACCTGCTTGTTCTCGTCCTCTACCTCGCCATCAGCCATTACCACGCGGTTGCGGTAAATCTCGAAGTCGCCTTTGTCTGGGTTCACGATAACGTCGAAGTTCTCATCGCTTCCGAAGATCTTTGCGAGAACGTTGCGGAAGCTCTCCTCCAACACGCTTACCAATGTGGTACGGTCGATGTTCTTTGTCTCTTTAAACTCCTTGAAAGAGTCGAACATGCTCACCACGTCGTCTTTTTTTACTGCTGCCATAGCTTATTTGAAATTTATTAAGTATTTTGTATATTTCACTTTGTCCATCTGGAAGGTGTAGTCGGTCTCCACGAGTTGTGGGCGCTTCTTGCCTTCCACTTTCTGCTTCTCCTGCACCGTCACAGTGAAGTCGTTGCCCTCTACGGCTTTGAGTACGCCTTTGTACTTCTTTCCGTCTGCGTCGAGCACTTCTACGTCCTTGCCTACGAAGCAGTGGTACTGTTGAGCCACTTTGAACGGCTGTCCCAGTCCGGCTGAGCCTACTTCAAGTTCATAGTCCTCTTCGTCGCGGCTGAGGTGGTCTTCGATGAAACGGCTCAATTCTACGCAGTCTTCAATCCACACGCCGTCGGCATGGTCAATTTCTACTACGATACGGTCGTCGGGGCTTATCTCGATGTCAACAAGGAAGTACTCCTTGCCGTCAAGCCACTCTTCTACGATACTTCTTACGGTGTCTTTGTTTATCATATATTTCAATTATAAATAAAAATGAGGAGCTCTCTCGGAGCCCCTCATTCCACTGAACGATGCAAAATTACTAATTTTCTGCAACGTAAGCAAATATTTACTGAATTTTCTATGCTGTTTCGCCTGTTTCTTCTGTTCCAGTGCTGAGTTTTGCAGCTTCTGTCTCTTTCACAATGGTGTGTAGATAGTAGACAGTGACGGCGAAGACGGCGGTGCTGATAACGGTGCAGACAGACAGTCTGTACGTCGGCTTCAGCAACAATGGGGTAGATACCCTGCACCAATGAACACAGGATGTTTGTTACGAGTCCGGCGATGATGACGATGCCGAGCGTGTGCTTGCTGCCTGTGTAATGGCGTATGAGTCGAACGCTTATCATTATAGATGCTACGAAGGCGATGATGCCTGAGATGCCGTATACCGTGATTGCTATCATGGTTTGTACAGACACTTCCGTGTAGTCGGTAGGTACGATTCTCGTAATGAACGTAATGACATAGGCAAGTGTCATACAGGCGAAGCAGCGACGCAGATAGGTGGCGCTCGTGGCGAACGCCTCGCGCGCCAACCACCATATTGCGGCTAATAGCAATTGTGTGCAGGCTGGTATCACCCACAGCTGGTTGAGTACTTCGTTCTCGCCATTCGTCCAGAAGTTGAGGACGCTGATTGGTGTGCCTACGAGTAGGCAGAGGTAGCACACGATAACAATGATGTTAAGGAGGCTTAGCTGATTGCTCTTTTTGTGTTGATTTTTCATAATGTTATTTGGTTTAAAGTGATTTATCGTCTAAGCCACGGCTCCGGGTTGAGTCGAGTGCTGTTCTTGTGCAGCTGGAACTGCAGTATGTTCTCGCCGCCGACTGCTCCGAGTGCCTGGCCGGTAGACACCTTCTGGTCGCGATGCACGCTCACTGATGTGAGGTTGCAATATACGGAGATGTACACGCCGTGGCGCACCATGACGAGCCATTGTCCGCCGATGCCGTACACAGCACTTACCACACCGTCGTACACGGCGCGTGCCTGACAGCCTGGTTGTCCCTTTATGTTGATGCCTTTGTTGTCGAGTGTCACGCCGCGCAGACCCTCGATGGTGTTCTGTCCGTAGTGCGACACGATGCGACAACCTCCGGTGAGCGGTATCGGCAGGCGTCCGCGGTTAGCCTCGAAGCCTCCCGACATCATGCGGTCTACCGACGACACGGTGTAGGTCTGCTCTACGTCGCGCTTAGCCTCTGCCAACTCTTTCGATGAGCGTCGCTCGTCGGCTTTTGCTTTGCGCTCTATAGCCTCGCGCTGTGCTTCAGCTTCGCGTGCCTGTTGCTCGGCGCGCTCCTTCTGCTGTGCGGTAGCCTCGCGTGCACGCTGCTTGGCGCGCTCCTCAGCCTCGCGTGCCTCACGCAGACGGCGTTCGTTCTCGGCGCGTGCCCGCTCTGCCTCGGCACGTTTGCGTGCCAATTCTGCCTCGCGACGCTTCTTTGCTGCGGCTGCCTCTGCTGCCTTGCGACGTGCCTCCTCCTCAGCGCGCTTGCGTGCCTTCTCCACCTCTATGGCTATGAGTCGGTCGATTTGCGCATTGAGGGCGCTTGCGTCCTTACGCTGCTTCGCTATTACGCTCTGTATAGTCTTCTGCTGCTTCTGTAGCGAGTTGACCATTGTCTTCTGTTCGGTTTGTTTATTTTCCAAGGCGCGGTGCTCCGCTCTGCCCTTGTCGAGCATGACGTTCTTCTGTCCGCGCACCTGTTCGAGTTGTTGTTGCTTCTCGTTCACCTGCTCCTGCTTGGCTTTCACCATCTCGCCCTGCGCTTTCTGCCACGAAGCATATTCGCGCACGAAGCGCAGACGGCGGTACATCTCGGTGAAACTCTTCGCCGAGAAGATGAACATGAGGCGGTCTTGCATGGTGTGCTTTCGCGATATGTAGCGCATCGACTTCACGTACTTCGCCTTGCGCTCCTTCAGCTGCTGCTGCAGCGTGGCGAGCTGCGCCTTCAGTAGATCGATGTTGCCGTCGAGGTGTGTGATGTCGCGCTGTATGCCGTCGATGTTCTGCTTGTGGCGGTCGATCTCGCTGTTGAGGATGAGCAGGTCGTTGAGGCGTTTCTTTACGTCAGCCTTGTTGAGGCGCAGAGCCTCTTCCTGCTTCTTTATCTCCTTCTGTATGCCCGAACGCTTGCTCTGCAGTCCGCGTATCTCGGCTGTAGAGTACTTTGCGTTGTTCTGCTTTGCTGTGCCCCGCTTCTTGCGCTGCGTAGTTGTGGTCTTCTTCTTCGCAGTGGTTTTCTTTTTTGCAGTGGTTGTTGTCTTGCGCTGCGTGGTGTGTTTCTTCGCAGTGGTGGTGCGCTTCTGCTGTTGTGCGTCGGCACTGGTAGCCATGTTGGGCGTGGCTGCGATGAGGAGTGTGGCGATTAATATGTGTAGCAACTTGTTCATTATCTTACGATGGGTTTATTGCGGCGTTGTGCCGGCTTTTATTGCAGCGATGTTATCTTGCGGAGCAGTTCGTCTACTTCCACCTTGCGGTACTTCGATGATACCTCTGTCTTTGTGTCCCAGTTGGTAGAGGTCTTGGGTGATGCCATCTGTAGCGTCACCTGCGCAGCGTGGTTGCTTCCGCCGTAGTTGGTGCTGAAGCCGAACAGCTGTGTTGTAGGGAACTTCTTCTGTCCTACGGTGTTGAAGTCGTTGTATGTCCATGTGAGCGACGAGGTGCCGTGTGCAGCACTCTTGTATGTTATGTCGGCACCCTTGATGAGTGCTGTTGCTGCGTCCACGCTCCACTTGTAGGTGATGTTGCCAGCCTTGAGCGTCACGGGTACTCGTGAGTTGCCCGCTGCTACGTCGGCTACGAATTTCTTCATGTCAGCCTCGGTGATGGTCTTTGCGCCAGGCGCTGTGAGCTGGTTCCAGAAGAGTGCTTGCAGACTGTAGAACGAGAGTCCGTTGTTGGCGAGGAAGCTCACTTCGGAGTAAGAGGCTTTGATATACTCCTTGTGGTAGCGGTCGAGGAGCAGCACGTAGTTGGGTGTGAACTCTATGCGTGCCAGTTCGCTGCGCAGTATAGGCATGAGCAGTTGTATGCGTATGCACTCGTCCTTGCGCATACTTAGTTTGGCTGGCACCGTAATCTCCTTGCTGCCCAACTGTAGCGTGAAGTCGCCACTTGTGAGGATGTTCTCTGTCGCCACGTTGTTGTTGGCGATGCGTTGCACGAACTGTAGCGACTGTCTTGCAGCCTCCTTCTCGGCGTTCTTGTCTGTCTTGGAGGTCTGTGTTGGCAGTTGTGTGCCGTCGGTGATGGCTTTCTTGCTCGCACAGGAGGTGATGAGCAGCAGGGCTGCAGCTATCGGTGCGTATCTAAGTATATGTTTCATCTTGTTGATATTGTTTTGTTATGTTGTTCGGGTTATGCACGCTGTGGCAGCACTTGTGTTGCTACTTCAGCTTGCGTGTCTTTATCTTGCGTTCGAGCGATGCCTTGTTGCCTCCGGCTTCTATGGCTTGCTGCCAGTAGCTGACGGCTTTCTCCTTGTCGCCTGCCATGAGGTAGATGTCGCCTGCGTGCTCCAAGAGCACCTTGTCGGGATTCTTGCTGTTCTGCAGTGTGAGGTCGACGTATGCCTTTGCCTCGTCGTAGCGTTTCTGCAGGAACAGTATCCAGGCATAGGTGTCGAGGTAAGTGGCGTTGGTGGGTTCCTCCTTGAGCGTTCGCAGGCTCATCTCGGCTGCGTGGTCGAGCTGTGTGTTCTGCTGCGAGAGGTAGTAGGCGTAGTTGTTCAGCACCTGTATGTTGTCAGGGTATATGGTTATCGCCTTCTCGTATGCGCTGAACGCCTCGTCGTAGTTCTGGTTGGTGTAGCTCATGTCGCCTATTATGCCGTACATGTCCGATGCCATGTTGCGTTCTGGCTCGTCGGCTTTGTTCAAGTCAATCTCGTTGAGTCCGCGTTTGCACGCTTCGTAAGCCTTCTGATCCTCGTCCTGCTGTATGTATGCAAGTGCCATGAAGTAGTAGTAGGTCAGCTCCTCGGGCGTGTACTGTATGCCCTTGTCGCAGAGGTCGACCACTTCGTCCCACTTCTTCTCCTCCCATTTGTTCTGCGTCAGTGTGAGGCGTGCCGACAGGTTGTCTGGCTCGAAGGAGAGAGTGTGTGCGTATGCGGCGTTGATGCTGTCCTGCGGCATCTTCTTCACTCGCATGTACATCGCCTTAAGATTGGATAGCTCGGCGTTGCGTGGTGTGGCGAGCATTATCTTGTCGAACAGTGCGAGCACAGCCGTTGAGTCGCCACCCTGCTCCTGCTCGTTCTCGCGTATCGCTTGCTGCAGCATCGAGAGCTTTGTCTTTATGTCGGTCTGCGGACTGAACAGTATGTTGTCGCGCAGTTGTCGTGCCTTTATGTCGTCGCCCATGCTGCGGTAGTAGTCGTAGAGCGAGTTCAGTGCGAATTCGTTTTGCTTGTCGTCCTCCAGTGCGCTCTTGAACCAGTTGTAGGCTTCGCTCTTGCGGTCGTGCTGCATGAGCCAGTTGCCGAGCATCACCTTGTACGACGGCTCGTTGGGGTGGTCGTTGGTGAGCGCGTGGAGTATGCGGTAGGCGTTCTTCTTGTCGCCTTGTTGCTCGTAGATGCCCATGCGCATGAGTGATATCTCCTCGCTTGGTCCGTCGGCTTGCTCCATGCGGTCGATGGTGGAGAGCATCTTGGGGTAATCTTTCTTTGCGTTATACAGTCGCACCAATAGCTCGAGCACGTCGCTGCGGTCGCGGTGGTGTGCGTATAGCTGTTCGTAGGCTTCGATGGCGCGGTCGTACTCGCGTTGGTCGATGTATGTCTCCGCCACGTTCTCAAGGTAGTTGTCGTTGTCGGGTTGCAGTTCGGCAGCTCGGCGCATGTTCACTCTTGCGAGCGAGTCGTTGCCCTGCTTTAGGTACGAGTGGGCTAACGAGTAGTACACCTCGGCAGCGTCGGGGCGCATCTCGTGGCATCGCTCTAACAGTGCTGATGCTGTGGAGTCGCCCGCAATCTGTCGGCACACTGCGTCGAGGTACAGGCGGTCGAATAGTGGGGTCTCCTTCAGTAGCGAGTCGGCAGAGATGGTCATCGTGTCGCACTTCATGTCGACCGATGCGCCCGTGCGTGCTCCGCCGATAGCTAAGAGCGGAGCGACAACTGCCACGGCTATCGCAACGAGTATGATTTTCTTCATTTTCTTCTTCTTTAATTGTTTGGAAGTGAGTTGCCGACGGAGGGCTAACCGTAGGAGGCTACGGCATTCTTGCCGTAGCCATTGCAAATTTATATTTCTGTTGTTGATGGCTACGGCAAGAATGCCGTAGCCTCCTACTTATTTCACTCCGGTGTGTCCGTAGCCTCCCTCGCCACGTTCTGTTTCGTCGAGCTCCTCAACGAGGCAGAACTCGCCCTGCTCGTGGCGTGCTATGACCATCTGTGCGATGCGCTCGCCGGCTTCAATCACGAAGGGCTCGGTGGAGAGGTTGATGAGCAGCACGCCCAGCTCGCCACGATAGTCGGCATCGATAGTGCCAGGCGAGTTGAGCACGGTGATGCCGTGCTTCAGAGCCAAGCCTGAGCGTGGGCGCACCTGCGCCTCGTAGCCCTCGGGCAGCGCGATGTGCAGACCGGTGGGTATGATGCGACGCTCCATAGGCTGCAGCGTGATGGGTTCTACGATGTTGGCGCGCAAGTCCATGCCTGCGCTCTGCGGTGTGGTGTAAGCAGGAAGCTGCTGCGAGCCACGGTTCACTATCTTTATTTTTACCATTATGTGTTCTGTTGTGGTTTACGTTACGTAATGTTTCAAATTGCAAAAGTACTTAATTATAATGAGATTACGCCTTTTTAGAGTATTAAAAAAGTGGAAATAGGTAGCAGAGTGAATAATCTTCTTGTCTATTTGGAATATTAGTTTTAATTTTGTGCTATAAACAAAACAAAACGATTATGGCAATGAATTGGCAACAACTCATATCGAACAAGCGACTCGGACAGGAGTTGCGCCACCCCGAGCGTCACGACGACCGCTCGGAGTTCAAACGCGACTACGACCGCCTTATCTTCTCGGCTCCGTTCCGTCGTATGCAGAACAAGACACAGGTGTTTCCGCTGCCAGGCAGCATCTTCGTTCACAACCGTCTCACTCACTCGCTCGAAGTGGCGAGCGTGGGCATGTCGTTGGGCAATGACGTGGCGCGTGCGCTGAAGCGTGTGCACCCCGAACTCGCGGGTACGCTCTTCGAGGAGCTGGGCACCATCGTGAGCACGGCGTGTCTGGCGCACGACATGGGCAATCCGCCGTTCGGACACTCTGGCGAGAAGGCTATACAGGCGTTCTTTCGCGAGGGTCGCGGACTGGCGTTGAAGCCTTGTGTGTCGGCGCAGATGTGGGAGGATCTGACGCATTTCGAGGGTAACGCCAACGCCTTCCGACTGCTCACGCACCGCTTCCACGGACGACGCGACGGCGGTTTCGTGATGACCTACTCCACGCTTGCCTCCATCGTGAAGTACCCGTATTCGAGTGAGTGTGCCGGCAAGAAAGGCAAGTTCGGCTTCTTCTGCTTCGAGCAGGAGGCGTTTCAGCGCATCGCCGACGACCTCGGTATGCTGCGCCTCTCGGCTGAGGGCGAACCGCTGCGCTACGCACGCCATCCGTTGGTGTATCTTGTTGAGGCTGCCGACGACATCTGCTACGAGATAATGGACATAGAGGATGCTCATAAGCTGCGCATCCTCTCCTACGGCGAGGCGAGCGGTCTGCTGTTGGGTTTCTTCAGCGACGAGTCGCGTAAGAATATTCTCGACCGCATCGAGGAGGAGTGTATCACCGACAACAACGAGAAGATTGTGTATATGCGTGCCTGCGCCATCGGACTGCTCGAAAGCGAGTGTGCGAAGGCGTTCGTGCAGCACGAACAGGAGATACTCGCTGGCACACTGCAAGGCTCGCTCATCGACCACGTCGCTCCGCTCGTGCGCGATGCTTACCGCCATTGCACGGAGGTGAGCGTGCAGCGCATATACAACTCGAAGCCGGTGCTCGACGTGGAGTGCGGCGGTGGCAAGGCGCTTCATGCCCTGTCTGAGTGCTACTCAAGATGGGCTGATGAGAAGCAGAAAAAGCTTGATTCGCTTCCTCCTAAATCAAGGAATGTATTTAAAGGCGATAAGGAGCTGATTGATTCACTGCGCAGCCAGGCGGCCGATTATCAAAAGCAGGCTGAGGAATGGATGCTTCCGGAGGGTGACTAGCAGAGGCTGTCATATAAAAGTCTCTACCAGCATTTACCAACTTGTAAAATCCTCTCTAAAGTGATAATATAGAGATTATAGGGTTTGTTATTTTTTTAACGTAGCATTTTGCTACTATCATTTTAGGTATCTAAGGAGGATTTTATGAGCTTTTTAGAAGAGTACAAGCAGAAACTTGTCTCAGCAGATGAGGCAGTAAAGATTGTCAAATCAGGCGACTGGGTTGACTACGGCTGGTGCACAGGCACACCTGATGCCCTCGACAAGGCACTTGCCAGAAGAACAGATGAACTTAAGGATGTCAATGTACGTGGTGGTATTTTGCTTAAGCCACTTGCCATTTTCGAGCGTGAGGATGCCGGCGAGCACTTCACATGGAACTCATGGCACATGGGCGGTTATGAGAGAAAGCTTATCAAGAGATGCTGTTCTTGTTAAACTCCCCAAGCATATCAAGCCATCCGCTCGTGGTGAGTTGGAAATCACAC
>OGIV01001197.1_pt1 | contig 16071 bp, 15 predicted proteins | sample 1571861 | NCBI WGS metagenome assembly OGIV01 (sample SAMEA2582099, study PRJEB24529) | metagenome | biome: Human gut stool | place: China | collected 2011 | reverse complement strand
GCGACCGGGTGGCGAACACGCCCATGCGGGTGTTGCCGCCCAGACGCGGCGGGCGGACGGTGGGCCGCCAGCTTTTGCCGGCTGCGTACTCCGCCGCCACGGTCGAGAATTGCCAGATGAGCCAGAGCCGGTCATACCCCTCGATGCCGGTCAGGGCGTTGGGGTCGCGGTATTCCGGCGCAAAGACGATGCGGGCGGTCAGCTCCGGCACAAGGCCGCTCTGCCGCGGGATGCCGAATTTATCCGTAAAATCACTGCGTATATACGCAATGGGGTGAATTGTGTAATCCATAGTAACATTTGCCCCCTTTTTGCGTTTATTATATAGGAAAGAGAGAAAAAAGGGAAGTAGCCAAAGCCGCCCTTGTCAAAGGAAGGGTTTTCGCGGCGAATTTTACAATTTTCCCATCTTTTTTCTTTCTTCGCCGTATGGTATAATACAGGATATACCGATCAAAAAGGGGGTATGGTATTGGCGCCCATTATCCATACAGAAAAGCTGCGCAAGGTTTACGCCGTCGGCAAGGAGCGTGTCATCGCGCTGAACAATGTTGACCTGTCCATAGAAAAGGGGGAATTCTGCTGTATTGTCGGCCAGTCCGGCAGCGGCAAATCCACCCTGCTGAACCAGCTGGCCGGGCTGGAAAAGCCGACCTCGGGCAAGGTGTTCATCGGCAGGCATGAGATCAGCGCCATGACCGAGAACGAGCTGGCCGCGTTCCGCCAGCAGCATCTGGGGTTCATCTTCCAAAGCTACAATCTGCTGCCCACCATGACGGCGGCTGAAAATGTGGCCCTGCCGCTCATGTTCAAGGGCGTGGACAAAAAGACACGGCTGGCCCGCGCCCGCAAGGAGCTGAAGGCCATGGGCCTTTTGGGCCGCGCCAACCACCTGCCTACCGAGATGAGCGGCGGCCAGCAGCAGCGTGTCGGCATTGCCCGCGCGTTCGTCAGCAGCCCCAAGGTCATTTTTGCCGATGAGCCGACCGGCAACCTTGACGACCTGCCCAATAAGCAGGGGCTGTACCGGATGCTGGAGCTGTCCAAAAACAACCATGTTACCTTCGTCATGGTCACGCATGAGCCGGAGCTGGCCGAATGTGCCGACCGCATCGTGACGATATTGGACGGCAAGGTCTGCTCCAATGTGCTGCAGGACGAGCAGACAAAGAAGAAAAACCGCGACGCCCTGTTTGCCGATCTGAAGGGGGACCTTTCGATTGGCGGAGAGGCGGCGAAGGAACAGTCCGCAAAAAAGCCTTCCCCTTTGGGGGAAGGTGCCCGCAGGGCGGATGAGGGGCAGTGTTCCCGCAGCACCCCCGCAAAAGAGGAATAACGGCAAGGTTGCCCCTCATCAGTCACCTTCGGTGACAGCTTCCCCCTCAGGGGAAGCCTTTGGGGGGGCGCCTATGCTAAAAAATTTGGAGGTACCACACTTGAAACGACTATTCACCTTACTTACCGCCCTGATGCTGGCGACGGCGCTCTGCGCACCGGTGCTGGCGGACGATGCCGCCGTGACCGACCCGACGCCCACCCCGACTGCCTCCATCGACACGAGCAACTCGGACGGCGTCTATGTGTCGGCCTACACCGTCACCAACGCAGCAGGCGGAGAGGTCACGACCGTTGAGGTCGGCGACAGGATCAACCTTGTGCTGAAGGTCGTTGACCACGCCTCGGCCCGGTACTGCGTCAAGCCGGAGGAGATTTCTGCCCGCATCAACTCGGCCGTGTTCACCTACACCGGCATCGGCGAGATCGGCCAGCTGTTCGACAACAACGACGACCCCAATGCCACCCGCCTGCAGAATGTCCGCAACGGCTCTGCCACCGCAGAGGAGATTGCCCAGAACGCGCAGTACAACTACTACAGCTACGTCCTTTTGTTCCGCGATGTCATCTACAACGGCGGCGGCAATACCGTGCCGATCAACCTTTCCTATCTGGATACCTCGAAGCCGCTGCAGCAGTTCAGCGTGACGATCGGCCAGTGCGTGGACAAGGACCAGACCACCTCGCCGAATCTGCTCGTCCGCACCTCCAGCTATGGGGACAGCGTCGTTGCCGGCTCGCCGTTCACCCTCTCGCTCGGCCTTTACGCTACGGACGGCAACGAGAGCCTGAACGATGTCATCGTCTCGCTGACCCTGCCGGAGAATATCCTGCTCAACAGCGGCAGCCTTTCCAACTATGTCGGCACCATCGCCGCCAAGCAGACCCGCGATGTCACCTTTGAGGTCATGCCCTCGGCCGGCTTCACCGGCACGGTGGCCAACATCACCGTCAACATGACCGGCACCGGCTCGATCACCGGCAAGCAGGTCAGCGGCACAACGACGATTTCGGTACCCGTCAGCCAGCCCAACCGCTTTGAGGTCGGCCAGCTGCAGCTGTCCAGCGATACGATCTATGTCGGCGATACCGGCAGCGTCTCCCTCTCCTATGTCAACAAGGGCAAAAACCCCATCAGCAACCTTGAGGCGCGCCTGACCGGCACCAATCTGGGCGCGGGCAGCTACCAGTATCTCGGCAACCTGAACGCCGGTACCGAGGGCAGCGTGGATTTTGACATTGCCCCCGATGCTGCGGGCGCAGTCAGCGGCATCATCACGCTGAGCTATGAGGATGCCTCCGGCAACCCGCAGACCATCTCCAAGGACTTTTCCGTCAGCGCCGAGGAGATGAGCATGGACAGCTCCTATGACCCCTCGATGGACGATGTGCAGCCCGAGCAGACCGGTATGCCGGTCTGGGCATGGGTGCTGATCGGCGTCTGCGGCGCAGTGATCGTCCTTGTTGTAGTGGTCGTGGTGGTTCGCAAGCGCAAAAAGGCCAAGGCGCTGGCCGCACTGGAAGCAGAGGACAGCGATGAAGATCTCTGATGAAATCACCCTGTCGGCGCGCAACCTGCTGCGCCGCAAGGGCCGCACAGCGCTGACGCTGGTCGGCGTCGTCATCGGCACCTGCATGGTCGTGCTGATGATTTCGCTGGGCATTGCCCAGACCAAAACGAATGAGAAAATGCTGCAGAGCTGGGGCGATCTGACCCAGATCCAGATCTACGGCTACGGTATGATGCAGGGCAGCGACGGCAAGCCGCTGTATCTGGACGATGCCGCGATCGCCAGCATCAAGCAGCTTCCCCATGTGGCGGCGGCAACGCCCTACGCACAGGGGTACAATCTGGAGGGCACCATCACGGCGGGCCGCAATGACCGCTACACGATGGATATTTCTAATCTGATCGGCATCGACCCCACCGCACTGGAGCCGATGGGCTTTACCCTGCAGAGCGGCAGCTGGCCGACCAACACCCCCGCCAGCGAGAAGGCCACCAAGCTGCAGGTGCTGGTGGGCAGTTCCACCGGGTACAATTTTCAGGATTCCCGCAAGAGCTACAACAGCCCCAAGCGCTACCGTTACGAGGGCCAGACCGACGCCAACGGTAAAGAGCTGCCTCCCTTTGTGGACATCGACAAGGACAAGATGACCCTGACCATAAAAACCGGCGAAGGCTCGACCGAAAAAAGCCGCAGCTGGCAGCTGGAGATCGTGGGCGTGCTGACGCCTGACGGCGCCAAGGGTTACTGGACCCAGTCCGGCGTTGTGCTGCGTATTCAGGACATGCAGATGCTGCAAAAGGTCTACTGCGACCTGACCAAAACCAAGCTTGAAGCGAAAAGCTACGAGCAGGTCTATGTCAAGGTCGATGACCTCTCCTCTGTGACGGATGTGGAAAACGCCATCCATGAGCTGGGGTTCACCAACACCTACTCGATGAACCAGCAGCGCGAGGAGATGCAGAAGCAGGTCATGAAAAGCCAGATGATCTTCGGCGGCATTGCGGCGGTCTCGCTGCTGGTGGCGGCCATCAACATCATCAACACCATGACAATGGCCATCTATGAGCGCACCCGTGAGATCGGCGTCATGAAGGTGCTGGGCTGCGAGCTGGGCAACATCCGCACAATGTTCCTGCTCGAAAGCTCGACCATCGGCTTCATCGGCGGGCTGATTGGGCTGATCATCAGCCTGATTGCCAGCTTTGTGCTGAACCATCTGTCGGTGCTGGGGCAGGGGTTTGACCTGTCCGGCATGATGGGCGGCGGCTACTACATGGGCAGCGACGGCAGCACCGCGATCTCGATCATTCCGCCGTGGCTGATGCTGGCGGCGCTTGTGTTCGCCACGCTGGTCGGCCTTGTGGCCGGTATCCTGCCCGCAAACAAGGCGGTCCGGATCAGCGCCCTCGAAGCGATCCGGCACGATTAAAAAAACTGTCTATAAGAACAGCGGCCCGCCCGGCAGGGGTGGACCGCTGTTTTTTGTGCAGAATTGTTTTTGCTCCGCTTACACCTGTGTTTTTAACAACATTTCGGACTTTTCAACCGCGTATTTCCACAACCAAAGGCAGTTTTCAACATTTTCCACAGCAAAATCCCTGCCGCGGGGAGTTTTCCACCGCTGTTGAAAGCCGTTTTATGCGTACAATCGTTACTTTATGGTTTTCAACAGTTTTCACGAGTTTTCCACAGGGAAAAACCCGGGAAATGGTGGAAAACCGGTTTTCCGGTGGAAAATGTGTATTAGTAGTGGCGTGACCCTGCATTTACGCCTAGATATTGTTTGCAGCCCGGCTTTTGCACCCTCTGTATAGCCGGTTGTAGACTGTGGAAAAATAAGAGTTTTCAACACGCTTGTGGAAAACGGTGTGGAAAGCGGGGAAAGCCCCTCACAGTGGGGAGCGGGTAAAGCCCCTCCGGCCTCGCAGGCTCGGCCACCTCCCCAAAATGGGGAGGCTTTCACGCGGGCAAAGCCCGCGCAAAAAGGCGCCCCACGAAGTGGGGAGCTGGCCGCCTTCCCCCCACCAAAAAAAGCAGCCCGGCTTTACAGTCAGGCTGCTTTTTTCAACAGTTCTGTTTAAAACTCGATCTTGCCAAAGGCGAAATCATCACCGTCGTGGATGCGCTCGGTGGTTTTGGGTGCCATCGGCTTTGCATCGGGGTCACGCGGGCGGTCGGCAAACTCACGGCCGGGCACGCTGGAGCGGGGGCCGCCGTAGCGCGGGCCGCGGTCATTGCGGTCACGGCGGGGGGCGCCGTAGCGGGGCCCACGGCCGCCCTCACGCGGGGCTCTGGGGCCGCGCGGGCCGCGGCTGTCGCGGCGGGGGCCACGCGGGCCGTCACGGCGGGGGCCGCGCAGGTTGCGGGCATTGTCGCGGTCAGGCAGGTTGCAGGCGTTGGGGTCGGTGGAGTACAGCACCACATGGCGGGCCGGGCCTTCGCCCTTGCTCTCGCTGCGCACGCCCTCCATACCGGCGATGGCGGTGTGGATGATGTGGCGCTCGTAGGGGTTCATCGGCTCCATCTCATAGAAGCAGCCGGTGCGGATAACGCGGTCAGCAATGCGTCTGGCAAGGGCAGAGAGGTCGTCCTCGCGCTTGTTGCGGTAGCCGCCGACATCCAGCCCCAGTTTGACATAGGGGCCTTCCATGCGGTTCACAACGAGGCTGGCGAGGTAGGACAGCGACTCCATCGTCTCGCCGCGGCGGCCGATGAGCGCGCCCATATGCTCGCCGGAGACCTTCAGGATCGTGGCAGCGCCCTTCTTGACGGCGCTGAAGGTGAAGTTTTCAACACCCATCAGGGTAAAGATAGGGCTCAGGTAGTCAACCGCAGCCTGCAGGCGGGGGTCCGCCTCGATGTCGAGGGGGAGCTCGGTCTCCTCGTCAGCCTCGGCAACCATCTCGTCCACGACCTCCTGCTCCAGAGCAGGGGCAGTCTCGTCAGAGATCTCAACGACCTCGGCAGGCTCAGCGGCTTCGGCGGGCTTTACCTCCTCCACGGGGGCAGCCTCCGGCTCCTCGACCTTTACAAGGACCTTGGCAGGGATGGTCTTAAACAGCTTGCGGGCGGGGAATTCCAGTACCTCGTAGCTGACATGGATGTCATCGCGGTCAACGCCCAGCGCCTCGCAGGCGGCCTCTACGGCGGCCTCAACGGTCTTGGCGCTCATTTCCATACTGCGCATAAAAGGGAACCTCCTTCTTATTTCTTATCGTTACATTCATCACAAAGGGGAGCGGGGCGGGCGCATATAGAATGCGCCCCTACGGCGGCAGGGGATACACTCCCTCACAGCCGCCAACGGCGCGGGCGAGCAATGCTCGCCCCTACGGTTGCGCGGCGTCTTTTTCTTTTACTCTTTGTTCAGGGGGGTGGTGCGCTCGTCCTTGTAAAGCTCGGCCTCGCGCTGGCGGGCCAGCTCCAGACGCAGCTTGTTGGCCTCGCCGAGGGTGACTTCCTTCTGGATCTTTTCGCCGTTCTGCTCAACCGTGACGGTGCGCTTTTTCTTCTTTTCGGCGCGCTTGGCGGCCAGCTCGGCCTCATACTGGGCCTTGAACTTTTCGGGGCTGTAGATCTTGTAGGTGACATAGGACTGGCCGATCTGCAGCAGGTTGGACACACCGTAGTACAGCGAGAAGCCGACCGGGGCGTTGAAGCAGAAGGTAACGAACATCAGGTTCATGACCAGCATCATGACCTTCATGCTGCCCTGCATCTGGGCGTCCATGCCGGAGAGCTTCTGGGTGACGAAGTAGCTGATGAACATCGTGACTGCCGCGATGGCCGGGAAGATGGCGATCGGCACAAAGCGGAAGCCGGGGACATCGCACATATCCATGCCGAAGAAGCCGGTGTTGAAGTTCTGGATCTCTGCCACGATGTTGGCAGGGATGATGGACGGGTCGATCACTGCGCCGTTGTGGATGGCCTGAATCAGCGCGGTCTGCATCGTGGAGGTGTTGGCGGTGGCAATGCCGATCGCCTCGCAGGCGGCTTTAACGGCGGCGTTGTCCACACCAAAGATGTAATGCACGGGGTAGTACACAACACCCAGGAAGCCGAACAGCACCAGCATCGTCAGCAGCATGGGCAGGCAGCCGCCCATCGGGTTGAAGCCATGCTCCTGCTGGAGCTTCATCAGCTCCTCCTGCTGCTTCTGGGGGTCGTTTTTGTATTTCTGCTGGATCTCATTCATCAGCGGCTGAAAAACAGCCATCTTTGCCGAGGATTTCTGCTGATGGATGCTCAGGGGGAAGAGCAGCAGCTTGAGGAGTAGGGTGGCAACGACCAGCGTTACCGCGTAGTTGCCGATGAAGCCGTACAGGATCTTCACCAGCGGGCCAATCAATATGGCCAGGAAGTACATAAAGTTCATAGCCTTTCCTTCTGCCCCGTCTGCGCCCGGGACCATTATTTTTATGTAGGTCTCTGCTGCGCAGTGCAAAGACATGAGAAGCAATGTTGAAAAGCCTTCTCCCTTGGGAGAAGGTGGCCGAAGGCCGGATGAGGGGCGGGCTTGCCATGATTGCCCATAAACGGGTTATTGAGGGAAGTCTGCCCCTCATCAGTCAGCGGGCGGAGCCGCTGACAGCTTCCCCCTCAGGGGAAGCCTACCCTCGCGTCAGCCTGCGTTCCGGGTTGACCCACATCCCCTTTTCGGGGACCGGGTCATAGCCGAACCAGGCAAACGGCTGGCAGCGGAGAAGCCGCCAGACAGTCAGCAGCAAGCCCTTGAGCAGACCGTGCGTGGCAAGGGCCTGCATGGCGTACTCACTGCAGGTGGGCACAAAGCGGCAGTGATGCCCTAGGTGCGGGCTGATATACCGCTTATACCCTTGCAGCAGCGCGATCAGCGCCCGGGCGATCATTGCTGTGCGGCGTTTTCAGCCGGGGCGGTCAGGTCGGGCAGACCGGCCTTGGCAAACAGCCGGCCGAGCGTTTTGCTCAGCTGGGTGCTTTTCAGGCGGGGGGTCTGGCCGCGCGCCACCAGAATAATGTCATACCCGCCGATATTCTGGGCCAGATGCTCCGACAGGGCGGCGCGCATGATGCGGCGGGCGCGGTTGCGCTGCACCGCATGCCCGACCTTTTTGGTGGCGGTCAGCCCGATGCGGGTATAGCCCAGCCGGTTTTTGGCCACATACAGCACGCAATGCGGGTGTACATAGCTTTTGCCCCGGCCATATACCCGGTTAAAATGCCAGTTTTTATTTAAAGTGCGGTAACGCATAGGTCTCCTTCCTGAAGGCTTCCCCCTCAGGGGGGAAGCTGCCGCCCGCAGGCGGCTGATGAGGGGCGCGCCTGCCCCTGCCGGCCCTGTACCGAACAGCTGCGGTTCACTTCTCCCTCATCCGTCCGCGGTCGGGGCCGCGGACACCTTCCCCCAAGGGGGAAGGCATTTTATTTTTTCCTATTCTTCTATATTATAATGAATCCCGTTTTCTGTAAAGGCATTATTTGAAAAAAGGGCTGCTGATTTTACAATCAGCAACCCTTTTGTTCACATAATCTCTGAAACAAATCAGACAGTCAGGCTCTTGCGGCCCTTTGCACGGCGGCGGGCGATGACCTTGCGGCCGTTCTTGGTAGCCATGCGGTTCAGGAAACCGTGGACGCGGCTGCGCTGACGCTTCTTGGGCTGGAAAGTACGCTTCATTTTTCATTCCTCCTGTTGAAATCCCGGTATGGGCTGTTTGCTCAGGGCTTCGCCCATACACTGGGGCAGCCTTGCAGAGTTAGATTATACGCGATAAGCACCCCTTTTGTCAAGAGGTTTTTTGCAGAATTTTTCGTCTGCGCGTCAAACAATCTTTCGCTACAAACAGTTATCCACTACATTTTGTACTATTCACTGTTGAAAAACACACTTTCTGTGGAAAACTTTCCAGAATACCCTTTTTGCGGGAAAATTTTCAACATTTCCACGCCGTAAAAAAATTCCTACTTTATTATAATATAGGTGTTGTTCAAAACTTAATTTTGTGGTATACTGTAAGCAGTGTTTTTGCGCCCTTGCAAAAGGCGTTGATTTATAACAGGAAGTGGGGAGTATCGAGTTTCATGGATTCTATCAATGAGGTAATGGAAGCGGTCAAGGCCTACTGCAAAGAAAAGACCTCCGACGCTACCTACGCATTTTACATCAAGGACATCAAGGCTGTCAGCTTTGAAAATTCCAAGACCGTCACGCTGGAGCTGCGCAGTGACTTCGTGATGGGCATTGTTTCGGACCGCTACACGGCACTTTTGCAGGATGCGTTCAAAGCCATTCTGGGCTTTGATGTAGAGATCCGCTATGTGGTCGCCCCGCCGGAGGACGGCGTAAAGCCCGGCGACAGCGAAAACCAGATGGACGAAAAATCCCTGCCCAGCGGCCGGTATGAGTTCACCTTTGAGAATTTCATCAAGGGCCCGTCCAACCAGTTTGCGTTTGCGGCCGCGCAGGCTGTTGCGGCAAACCCCTCCGGCGCGTACAACCCGCTGTTCATCTACGGGCCGTCCGGTCTGGGCAAGACCCACCTTTTGAACGCCATCAAGATCGAGATCCAGAAAAACCATCCGGATTTCAACATTGTCTATGTGGATTGTGAAAAATTCACCAACGAGACGATCACCGCGATCAAAACCGCCACGATGGAGCAGTTCCGCCAGCGGTACCGCAAGGCCGATGTGCTGCTGATCGATGATATTCAGTTTCTGGCCGGCAAGGAGAGCACGCAGGAGGAGTTTTTCCACACCTTCAACACGCTGCACAACGACGGCCGCCAAATCGTAATTGCCTCCGACCGCCCCGCCAAGGAGATCAAATCGCTGGAGGAGCGTCTGCGCACCCGGTTTGAGTGGGGCCTGACCGCCGACATCCAGCCGCCGGATTTTGAGACCCGCGTGGCCATCGTCAAGCGCAAGGCAGAGCTTTTGCATCTGGACCTGCCCGAGGATGTGGCCGAGTTTATTGCCAACCACCTGAAGAACAACATCCGCCAGCTGGAAGGCGCTGTAAAAAAACTGAACGCCTACTACATGCTGGAGGGCATCCAGCCTGTCATCAGCGTGGCACAGAACGCCATCAAGGACATCCTCAACGAGACCCAGCCCGTGCCCGTGACCATCGAGAAGATCGTGGGCGAGGTCTCCCGCACCTTCAACGTCTCCCCTGCCGACATCCGGGGCACCAAGCGGAACGCCAACGTTGCATCCGCCCGCCGCGTGGCGATCTATATCCTGCGTGAAGTCACCGGCATGAGCATGGAGGAGATCGGCCGGGAGTTCTCGGGCCGTGACCACTCCACCATCGTCTACTCCCTCAAGACCATGGAGCGGGACATGAAGAACGACCAGCACCTGCGCGAAACCGTCAGCGACATCATCAAGAACGTCAAGGCCTGACGGGAAAGCAGGGGTAAAAGTCATACTATCACGGGGCATAAAACCCCAAATATGGGGAGAAATGCAGGGGAATCCGGGAAACCAGAACAAGATATTGTGGTCAGACGACAAAGTTCTCCACTCTTTCCACCGAGTTTTCAACATTCAACTTCTGTTTTGCACACCTGCCGTGGAAAGAAAAGCAGCTCCAGCCCTTTCCACAAGCCTTTCACACTGCATTCACAAGCCGGTGGAAAACCATGGAGCCGCATCATTCCACACATTTTCCGACTTTTCCACATCTTCCCCAGCCCCTACTACGAATACTACAACAAGTTCAATATAGATTTGGAGGTTTTGTCCCTGTTTTATGGGAGAAAGAACCTCAAAACTTGAATCCAAAATAAGGAGAGACGCGCAATTGAACATCATCTGTGATAAGACCCTGCTGAGTGCAGCCATTGACGGCGTTTCCAAAGCTGTTACCCTGCGCTCCACCATCCCGGTACTGGAGGGTATCCTGCTGAAAGCCGAAGGCTTCCAGCTCACCCTGACCGGCTACGACCTGGAAATGGGCATCGTGACCACCATTGATGCCAATGTCAAGGAGCCCGGCGAGGTGGTGCTGAACGCCAAGCTGCTCAGCAGCATGGTCAGCCGGATGCCTTCCGGCCAGATCAACATCCAATCTGCCGAAAACGGAAAAACCACCATCCAGAGCGGTGTGGCACAGTTCGAGATCCAGTCCATGAACCCCACCGATTTCCCCGAGCTGCCCAACACCGGGGCCGAGGAGACCCTGAACATCAAGACCGGCGTGCTCCGTGATATGATCGAGCTCACCCTGTACGCCGTCAGTCAGGATGAGAAAAAACCTGCACATACCGGTGAATTATTTGAGATCTCGCCGGATAAGCTGACCGTTGTTGCGCTGGACGGCTACCGTCTGGCCATTGTGGAGCGGCCGGTGGAAGCCATAAAGGAGATCCGCATCATCGTACCCAGCAAGACCATGAACGAGGTCTCTCACCTGCTGGCCAACGACGACGAGGAGACCGTGCACATCTCCGCAAACCGCCGCTATGTGGTGTTCACCACCGCCGGTTACACCATCATGAGCCGCCTGATCGAGGGCGAATTCCTGAACTACCGCAACGTCATCCCCGCCGGAAGCCGCACCCGGGTGACCATCGACACCAAGGACTTCATCTCCACCATCGAGCGCGCCTCTCTGATTATTACAGAGCGTTTAAAAAATCCCCTCCGCATCTCCTTTACAGAGGGTAAAGTTGTGGTGCGCTGCCAGACAAACCTCGGCCGCGTGGTGGATGAGTTCAGCGCCGCCTGCGAGGGCGACGAGGTAGAGATCGGCTTCAATAACCGCTATCTGCTGGATGCTTTGCGCAACGCCCGCACCGAGCAGGTGCGCATGGAGATCAGCGGCCCGTTGAGCCCGGTCAAGGTGCTGCCGGTAGAGGGCAACGACTTTTTGTATCTGGTACTGCCGGTACGCTTTAAAAACGACTAAGGAGCGCGTTTTATGCAGAAGATTCTTATTCATACCGAGTTTATCAAGCTGGATGCCCTGCTCAAATTTGCCGGCCTGTGCGAGACCGGCGGCGAAGCCAAGGAGCTGGTGCAGGGCGGTGCCGTGAAGGTGAACGGCGAGGTGTGCACCATGCGGGGCAAAAAGTGCCGCGCCGGGGACGTCATCGAGCTGGACGGGCAGAGCGTAGAGATCGGGCAGGGTCAGTAAATGCGTCTGCTTTCGCTGGAAGTACAGAACTATCGCAATATTTGTGCGGCCCGGCTTGAGCCCGGCCGGGAGCTTACCGTCATCTGCGGCAACAACGGGCAGGGTAAAACGAACCTTCTGGAAGCTATCTGGCTGCTAACCGGCGGCAAAAGCTTCCGGGGCGGCAAGGATGCCGAGCTTGTGCGCCGGGGAGAAGCATTTGCGGTGCTGGAAGCCGACACCCAGCGGGACCGGCCGGAAGGCTGTGCGCCCGCCGAGCCTGCTCACATCCGCATGACCGTGGGCACCCCGGAGGCCGCAAAACCCGGCCGCTATGCGGCAGTGAACGGTGCAGCCCCCAAGCGGGCAGCGGCACTGGCAGGCAGCTTTCCGGCGGTGGTATTCGACCCCGGCCACCTGAGCCTTGTCAAGGGGGCTCCGGAGGGGCGGCGCAAGTTTCTGGACGCTGCGCTGTGCCAGCTGTACCCCGGGTATCTGGCCGGTTACCGCCGCTATGTGCGGGTGCTGCAGCAAAAAAATGCGCTGCTGCGCCATTCCGCGAACGGGCAGGAACGCCCCTTGGCGGAAAAGCGCACCCTGCTGGAAGTGCTCAACACCGAGCTTGCCGCGCAGGGCGAGGCCTTGCAGCAGCGGCGGCGGCAGTATCTGGAACTGCTTGCTCCCCGCGCCTGCGCCAACTACGCGGAGCTTTCCCACGGGGCGGAGCGGATGAGCATCCGCTATGCCGCCCAGTTTGCGCCGGGCGGGCTTGCCGCGCTGCTGCGTCAGCGGCAGGAGGAGGAGCTGCGCGCCGGGCAGAGCCTGTGCGGCATCCACCGCGAGGACTTGGAGCTGCTGCTGGACGACCAGCCTGCCCGGGTGTATGCCAGTCAGGGACAGCAGCGCAGCGTGGTGCTGAGCCTGAAAATGGCCGAAGCTGCCGCGGCCGCGCAGATCACCGGGGAGCACCCGGTACTGCTGCTGGATGATGTGCTGAGCGAGCTGGACGAAGGGCGCAAGCAATATCTGCTCACCTGCATGAAGGAAAAGCAGACCTTTGTGACCAGCTGCGATGACACGGACTTTTTAAAGACCGACGGCGAGGTGTACCGCATGGACGGCGGTGTGCTGAGCCGGGTCTGACGGCATGGAAAATTGTTGCAAGCTGCATTGCATAAAACCTGTATTTCGAAAGGCTTTATGCAAATGAGAGACACGGGAGAAAATACAGCATGTATATTCATCTGGGGCGGGACTATGTTCTGAACGACCGTGACATCATTGGCATCTTTGATCTGGAAACCACCACCACCTCCCCCCGGGGGCGGGAGTTTTTGAACTACGCCCAGAAGAACGGGGCGGTGGTCAGCCTTTCGGACGAGCTGCCCCAGTGCTATGTGCTGGCAGACGGAGGGCTGGTGGATGCGGTGTATCTTTCGGAGCTGTCCAGCGCCGCCATGCGCCGCAGAGCGCAAAAGATGGTGGAGTGAAATTTGCGGAAAACGGACGGAAGATCCACAGAAAAAAGAGGGATGGGAAAGCCCCGGAACTGCCCGGAAAGCCGCACCGTGCCAGCCGGAACGCCCGCTGCGGGCAGCGCGTGAAAACACAACAAAACGGCGAGAAAAAAGTACACCATGGTGTACCGGTTCCCGCTTTGCTATAATTTGAAAAAACAAACGCAAAAATGAACAAAAGGGAGAAAGGATATGGCAGAAGAAATCATTACCAGTACAAATGCCGATACCGCGACCGACCACGAGTATAACGCCAGCGAGATCCAGGTGCTGAAGGGTCTGGAGGCGGTGCGCAAGCGCCCGGGTATGTATATCGGCTCCACCGGTGAGCGCGGTCTGCATCATCTGGTGTACGAGATCGTGGACAACGCCATTGACGAGGCGCTGGCCGGCTACTGCGACCACATCGAGGTCAAGATCCTGAAGGACAATATCATTCAGGTCACCGATAACGGCCGCGGCATCCCCGTGGACATTCAGGCCGACACCGGTCTGCCCGCCGTCACCGTGGTGTACACCATCCTGCACGCCGGCGGCAAGTTCGGCGGCGAGAACTCCGGCTACAAGGTGGCCGGCGGTCTGCACGGCGTGGGCGCTTCGGTGGTCAACGCCTGCTCCGAGTGGCTTACCGTCAACGTGCGCCGCGACGGCAAGGAGTACGAGCAGACCTTCCGGCGGGGCGACCCGGACGGCGCGCTCAAGTGCATCGGCACGGTAGCCGAGGGCGTCACCGGCACCCGGGTCACCTTTAAACCCGACCCGGAAATGTTCAAGGACACCACCGTCTACGACTTCGACACGCTGGAAAAGCGCCTGCGGGAGGAAAGCTTCCTGAACGCCGGTGTCAAGATCACCCTGACCGATGAGCGCCAGCTGTACACCCCCGTATTGGAGGATGGGCAGGAGGGCGACCCCTGCTACCGCTCCGAGGTCATGTGCTACGAGGGCGGCATCAAGAGCTTTGTCACCTATCTGGGCGAAAAGCGCAAGCTGGAAGTGCTGCACCCCAACGTCATCTACCTCAAGGGGCAGACCGACCGCGGCGTGGCGGAGATCGCCTTGCAGTACAATTCCAGCTACAACGAGCTGCTTCTGAGCTTTGCCAACAACGTCAACACCCCGGACGGCGGCACCCATGAAGAGGGCTTCCGCACCAGCCTGACCCGTGTGTTCAATGATTACGGCCGCAGCCACGGCCTGCTGAAGGATAAGGACGAGAACCTTTCCGGCTCCGATGTCCGCGAGGGCCTCATCTGTGTCATTTCCGTCAAGCTGCAGGAGGCGGAGTTCGAGGGCCAGACCAAGGCAAAGCTGGGCAATACCGAGATCCGCACCCTTGTTTCCAACATGGTGTACACCAAGCTGATGGAGTTCTTTGAGGAGAACCCCGGCGTGGCAAAGGCCATCTTTGAAAAGGCCACCCAGGCAGCCCGCGCCCGCGCCGCCGCCAAAAAGGCCCGGGAGCTGGTGCGCCGCAAGAGCGCGCTGGAGACCAGCCGGATGCCCGGCAAGCTGGCTGACTGCCGTGAAAAAGACCCCACCCGCACCGAGATCTTCATCGTCGAGGGTGACTCTGCAGGCGGCTCTGCCAAAATGGGCCGTGACTCCGCCATTCAGGCCATCCTGCCGCTGTGGGGCAAGATGCTGAACGTGGAAAAAGCCCGCGCGGACCGCATCTACGGCAACGATAAGCTGATGCCCGTGGTGCTGGCTCTGGGCTGCGGCATCGGCGAGGAATTCGATATCTCCAAGCTGCGGTATGATAAGGTGTTCATCATGGCCGATGCCGATGTCGATGGTTCTCACATCTGCACCCTGATGCTGACCTTCTTCTTCCGCTATATGCGCCCCCTCATCGAGCAGGGTCATGTGTATGTGGCACAGCCGCCCCTGTTCAAGGTGCAGAAGGGCAACACCATCAAGTACGCCTACAACGATGCGGAAATGGCCATCCTCTCGCAGGAGATGCCCGGCGCAAAGGTCAACCGCTATAAGGGCCTTGGTGAGATGAACCCCGAACAGCTGTGGGAGACCACCATGAACCCGGATAACCGGGTCATCGTTCAGATCACCATTGAGGATGCCGAGAAGGCCGATGAAGCCTTTACCATCCTGATGGGCGACCAGGTGGAGCCCCGCCGCCGCTTTATCGAGACCAACGCCCAGTACGCGAAGCTGGATGTGTAATTGGAGGAAACAATGGAAGAAGATTATGTGATGATACCGGGCAGCGGTACCAAAAAGATCATCCGCGATGTCAAGAAGGAGATCGAGACCGCGTTCCTGGACTACTCCATGTCAGTCATCGTGTCCCGCGCCCTGCCCGATGTGCGCGACGGCCTGAAGCCTGTCCACCGCCGCATCCTGTATACCATGCACGAGCGCGGCAACGACCCCAGCCATGCATACCGCAAATCCGCCGACACCGTTGGTGCGGTGCTGGGCTCCTACCACCCCCACGGCGACGCATCCGTTTACGATGCCATGGTCCGTCTGGCACAGGATTTCTCCCTGCGCTACCCGCTGGTGGATGGTCAGGGTAACTTCGGCTCGGTCGATGGCGACCCCCCGGCTGCCTACCGTTACACCGAGGCCCGCCTGAGCC
>OGIV01001195.1_pt1 | contig 16085 bp, 18 predicted proteins | sample 1571861 | NCBI WGS metagenome assembly OGIV01 (sample SAMEA2582099, study PRJEB24529) | metagenome | biome: Human gut stool | place: China | collected 2011 | reverse complement strand
TTATAGATGTAGAAATAGGGGTTCTCGGTGGTGGAAGCGATCAGGGTGACGCTGCCGTCCTCGATACACTCCAAAAGGCTCTGCTGCTGCTTTTTGTTCAGGTACTGGATCTCGTCCAGATACAGCAGAATGCCGCCCGCTGCTGCCAGCGTGCCGATATCCTTGAGCACTGCCTTGATATCCCCGGTGCCGCAGGAGGTGCCGTTGAGCTTGTGCAGGGTCATGCCGCTGTTCTCGGCAATAATGCGTGCCACCGTGGTCTTTCCGGTGCCGGAGGGGCCATAAAAGATCATGTTGGGAATGTGCCCGCTCTCGATGGTGCGGCGGAACACCCGCCCCGGCGCCAGCAGATGCTGCTGTCCGCACACATCCGCCAGCGTTTTGGGACGCAGACGCTGCGCAAGTGGTTCATTCATGGTGGTTTCTCCTTCCCTGCCCGCAAGGCACTTTTTATATAGTATAGCGCATTTAGAAAAGGAGAACAAGGGCTTTTCTGAAAATCATTCTCAGATAATGCCCCGCAAACATTTACAAATCCTGTCAAACATGGTATGATTCAGGTATTCCCTTTCAAAGGAGGTTTGTCCCATGCCGGTACGAAAAAAAGCCCCGGAGGATCTTACCGCAAAAAAAGCGCTGGCGCTGGAGGTCATCCAGCGTCTCAAGGCCGAATACCCGGATGCAGGGTGCACCTTGGACTACGACCACGCGTGGCAGCTGCTGGTCAGCGTACGGCTGGCCGCCCAGTGCACGGATGCCCGGGTGAACATTGTGGTGGAGGAACTGTTTGCCAAATACCCAAGCGTAGCGGCGCTGGCTGCCGCCGAGCCGGAGGACATTGAAGCCATCGTCAAGCCCTGCGGGCTGGGGCACTCCAAGGCGCGGGATATCTCGGCCTGTATGCGGATGCTGCGGGACAAGTACGACTGCCGTGTGCCCAATACCTTTGAGGAGTTGCTCGCTTTGCCCGGCGTGGGGCGCAAGAGCGCAAACCTCATTATGGGGGATGTGTTCGGCAAGCCCGCCATCGTCACCGACACCCACTGCATCCGGCTGTGCAATAAAATCGGCCTTGTGGACGGCATCAAGGAGCCGCAGAAGGTGGAGATGGCCCTGTGGAAGATCATCCCGCCGGAAGAAGGCAGCGACCTTTGCCACCGCTTTGTGATGCACGGCCGCGCGGTGTGCAACGCCCGCAAGCCGGAATGTGAAAAATGCTGTTTGAAGGACATCTGCCGCACCGCCCGCGAAGCTGCCGGGCAGCAGGCAGAACTGTAACTTTAGGAGGTATAACCTATGATTACTTTAATGATTTTGCTTATCGTCTCCCTGCTGTGTGTGCTGGTGGGCTGCCTGACCGGTCTGCTGACGCTGGTGGGCGTGCTGGCCTCCCTTTTTGTGGGCGTGCTGGTGGGCGCATTGGCCGGATATCTGGCCGGGCGCTTTATGGGCACGGAAACTTCCCTTGGCCGCAACATCCTGATGGGCGTGCTGGGCAGCTTTGTGGGCGAGTTTTTGTTCGGTCTGCTGGGCATCCACGCTTCCGGCAGCTTTTCCTCCTTTGCCATCTCGGTAGTTGGTGCCTGCATCTGCATCTGGATCGGGCAGAAGCTCTCCAAGTAATCGTTTTATAGCAATATACCGCCGCGTTCTGCTGCCGGATTTTTCCGGACAGGGTGCGGCGGCTTTTTTTATGGGCGTTCTGCCGGATAATCCCTCGCCCGGGCTGTGTAAACCGCCAAACTTTCTGCCAATTCTTGACAGGCATTCCCTGCCGTTGTATCGTTGACCCAGAAACGGAGGATTCAAAATGGACAAAGCACTTGCACATATTTCCGAGGACGGAACCCGCACCCAGACCGTCTACGAGCATCTTTCCGGCACAGCGCGCCTTGCCGGAGCTTTTGCCGCACCCTTTGGTGCCGCACAGGAGGCTGCATACACCGCATGGCTGCATGACATTGGCAAATACAGCGTTGCTTTCCAGCAGCGGCTGGCGGGCGGTGCTGCAACCGACCACTCGACCGCCGGTGCACAGGAAGCGATGAAGGGCTGTACACCCCACATTCAGGCCGCCTTTGCCGTAGCCGGGCACCACACCGGTCTGCCAGATGGCGGCAACCGAAGGACAGCCGATGCCGCTGACGCTACCCTCTTTGGGCGGCTGAAAAAGCCGGTGGAGCCTTACGATGGCTGGCGTGAGGTCCCCCTGCCCCAGAGCGCCCCGCCAGACTGGGCAAACCGCGACCCGCTGGATTTTGCATTTTTCACCCGGATGCTCTACTCCTGTCTTGTGGACGCGGATTTTATCGACACCGAAACTTTTATGAACGGGCAGGCCGCGCCCCGGGGCAACAGCACCACGCTTTCTTCTCTGCTGGAAAAGGTGCGTGCCAAGGCCAGCGGCTATCTTGCGGCACAGAGCAGCTCGCCGGTAAGCTGCCAGCGCAATGCCGTGCTGCGGGCCTGCATGGAAAAAGGTGCCCACGGCGCACCGGGGCTGTATACCCTCACCGTGCCCACCGGCGGCGGCAAGACCTTCGCCTCCCTTGCCTTTGCGCTGGAACAGGCAGCAGCGCAGGGCATGAAACGGGTGATTTACGTTATTCCGTATATGTCCATCATCGACCAGACTGCCGCTGTTTTTGCAGACCTTCTGGGCGCAGAAAATGTACTGGCGGATTACTCCTGCGCGGACTACAAAAGCCTTGAACAGGAAAAGTTGACCCCGGCGCAGTACCGCCAGCTGCTGGCCAGCGAAAACTGGGATGCATCTGTTGTGGTGACCACCGCCGTGCAGTTTTTTGAATCGCTGTACGCCAACCGCAGCAGCCGCTGCCGCAAGCTGCACAACATCGCGGACAGCGTGGTCATTTTTGACGAAGCGCAGACCCTGCCCACCAGTTATCTGCTGCCCTGCGTCAGTGCTATTGCGCAGCTGGTACGGCATTACCACGCCACCGCTGTGTTATGCACCGCCACCCAACCCGCACTGGAGCCATACTTCCGGCAGTTTGCGCCGGAGCTGCCCTTGCAGGAGATCGTGCCGGACACTGCCACTTTATACAGCACCCTGCGCCGCACCACCCTTTGCGATGCCGGAGAGCTGACGCAGGAGGCACTGACTGCGCAGCTTTGCGCACTGCCGCAGGTGCTGTGCGTGGTGAACCGGCGCAAAACGGCGCAGGAAGTGTACGCCGCCCTGCCCACCGAGGGCAGCTACTGCCTGACCACGCTATTGTGCGCCGCAGACCGCCGCCGCCAGCTGGCAGAGATCCGGCAGCGGCTGCGGGATGGGCTGTCCTGCCGGGTGGTGTCCACATCGCTGATCGAAGCCGGTGTGGACGTGGATTTCCCCGCCGCATACCGGGAGCAGTGCGGGCTGGATTCCCTTTTACAGACCGCCGGGCGCTGCAACCGGGAGGGACACCGCAGCGCAGAAGAGAGCCTAGTATACCGTTTTAAGCTGGAAGGCTGCGGCGTCCCGCAGATGCTGCGCCAGAACGTACACGCCATGCAGTACGCAGCAGGCTGCACCGCAGCGCTGGACAGCCCGGAGGCGGTCAGGGCTTATTTTAAGGAGCTGTATTTTGCGCGGGGCGAGGCTGCACTGGACGCAAGCGGCATTCTGGATGCCCTGCGCAAGGGGATCTCGGGCTGCATTTTCCCGTTTGCGCAGGTGGCAGAGCAGTTCCATCTGATCGAAGCCCCCACCCACACCGTTTACCTGCCTGTTGGCGAAGGCAAAGCCCTTTGCGAGCAGCGCAACGGAACTGTGAGCCGTGCACTTTACCGCAAGCTGGGCGCTTACAGCGTAGCCTGCTATGCCCAGCAGTTTCAGGCGTTGGATGCCGCCGGAGCACTGGAAATGCTGCCCAACGGCAGCGCTATCCTGACCGACAGCACCCTGTACGATGCCAAGACCGGGCTTTCCATGGATGTGGAGACCGGAAAAGGCCTGTTTTTCTGACAAAAAATCAGAAAAATGGCAAAGAAAATACACAAAAGTCCTTTTTATAACACCTTAGAAGCAGTATTATAAATATAAACCAAATTTGAAAGGAGGTGGTGTTCATGTCCATGCTGATCGAGGTCTGGGGCGACTACGCCTGCTTTTCAAGACCCGAGATGAAAACCGAGCGTGTATCCTATGACATCATGACGCCCTCGGCGGCGCGCGGGCTGGTGGAGGCAATCTACTGGCACCCGGGCATGAAGTACCATATCGACCGCATCTATCTGCTCAAGCCGGTGCAGTTTGCCAGCATCCGGCGCAATGAGGTCAAGGCTACCCTGCTGTCCTCCGCGGCGCTCAGTGCAGCCAAGGGCGGCGAGGTGCCTATGCTGTGCACGGCAGAGAATATCCAGCAGCGGGCAGCGCTGGTGCTGCAAAATGTGCACTACGTTATCGAGTGCCATTTTACCATGACCGAAAAAGCCGCACCCGGCGATAACCCGGGCAAATTTCAGGATATCCTGCGGCGGCGGCTGAAGAAGGGGCAGTGCTATCATCAGCCCTGCTTCGGCTGCCGGGAGTTTCCGGCAAACTTCCGGGAATGGCACGGCAGCGCCGAGGAGATCCCCGCACTGCCGCTCACGCAGGATCTGGGCTTTATGCTGTATGATCTGGACTACTCCGACCCGGAAAATATCCGCTCCCAGTTCTTCCGGGCAAAGCTGGAAAACGGCGTGCTGGACTGCCGGGATGTGGAGGTGTTTACATGATCTTACAGGCACTTACCGCCTATTACGAGCAGCTTGTCCGGCAGGGCAAGCTTTCTGCCCCCGGCTGGGACGACAGCTTTAAAGTGAGCTATGAGCTGCGGTTGAACGATGCCGGGCAGCTGGTTTCCGTGCTCGACCTGCGCACGGAAACGAAGATGGGCAAAAAGACAGTCCTTGCCCCGCGTGCAATGCGCGTACCGGCACACGTCAAGCGCACGGCCGGTGTTTCGGCAAATCTGCTGTGCGATAATTCCTCCTATCTGTTGGGCGCAGACGAAAAAGGCAAGCCGGAGCGTGCAAAGCAGTGCTTCGACGCCTGTGCGGCGCTGCACCACAGGCTGTTGGACGATGTCGACAGCCCCGCAGCCCGGGCGCTCCTTGCTTATTTTGACCGCTGGGATCCGGCGCAGGCTGCCACGCATCCCCTATTGGCTGAGCAGTGGAAGGAGATCACAGGCAATGCCAACCTGATCTTCGGCTATGAGGCCGCCGACCACAGCCACAGTTTCGTCAATGACGACCCTGCCATTCAGAACGCTTGGCAGACGCACTACAACGACCGCTCTGCAGGTGCAGACACGGTACAGTGCCTGATCACCGGTAAGCAAGCGCCTGCTGCACTGGTGCACCCGTCCATCATGGGAGTACAGGGTGCGCAGAGTTCCGGCGCGGCACTGGTGTCCTTCAACGCGCCCGCCTTTTGCTCCTACGGCCACGAGCAGGGCGAGAACGCCCCCATGAGTGAGTACGCAGCCTTTGCCTATACCACTGCGCTGAACCGCCTGCTTGCTGACCGCGACCACTGCAAGCACGTTGGCGATACCACCATTTTGTGCTGGGCAGAAAACGCGGAGCCGGTCTATCAGGATGCCATGAGTATGTTCCTGTTTGGTGCAGACGAAGCCGCAGGCATTCAGGAAAGCGATGTACAGGCTGCGCTCAAACGTCTGTCTGCCGGGCAGACAGTGCCTTTTTTGGAAAAAGAGCTTTCGCCCGACCAGCACTTTTATCTATTGGGACTGGCACCCAACGCTTCCCGCCTGTCGGTGCGGTTCTTTTTGCGAGACACCTTCGGCAGCTTTGCGCAAAACCTGCAAAAGCACGCCGAGGAAATGGCAATCGACTGCTCGGAAAAAGAAAAGTTCCGCACCCTGCCCATCTGGGCTGTGGTAAACGAGACCACCCGCACCGTGCCCGGACAGCCCGCAAAGCCGTCCCCGCAGCTGGCAGGCGACCTGCTGCGCGCCGTGCTGACCGGCGGGCGCTACCCCGCCACCCTATTGAACGGTGTGACCCTGCGCATCCGTGCCGAGCAGGCAGTGACCCGCGGCCGGGCTGCTGTGATCAAAGCGTATTACCTTCGTAATTACCCTACTGAACTGAACAAGGAGGTCTATACTGTGAGCCTGAACGAAACCACCAATGTTCCCTATCTTCTGGGGCGGCTGTTCTCTGTGCTGGAGGCGGTGCAAAAAGCTGCCAACCCCGGCATCAACACCACCATCAAGGACCGGTATTTCAACGCCGCCTGTGCCACGCCGGGCATGGCTTTCCCCACCCTGCTGCGGCTAAGCCAGAAGCATCTGCGCAAGCTGAACGACGGCCTTGCCACCTACTACGATAGTCAGATCACCGAACTGATGGCGCAGCTGCCGGAAAGCGGGTTCCCCGCTCGGCTCAGCCTGCCGGATCAGGGCAAATTTGCCATCGGCTACTACCACCAGACCCAGAAACGCTTTGCCAAAAAGAACGAGGAGGAATAAAAAATGTCTGCACCTATCAAGAACCGCTACGATTTCGTCATTCTGTTCGATGTGGAGAACGGTAACCCCAACGGCGACCCCGATGCCGGCAATATGCCCCGCATCGACCCCGAGACCGGCTACGGTCTGGTGACCGATGTCTGCCTGAAGCGCAAGATCCGCAACTATGTGGAAACGCTGAAGGAGGACGCCCCCGATGCCGACAATTACCGCATCTATGTCAAGGAGGGCGTACCCCTGAACCGCAGCGATGCCGAGGCGCTGGAGCACAACGGTCTGACCCTCAAAGACGACCTGAAAAAGGCCAAGAAAAGCGACCCGGAGATCGACCGCAAACTGCGGGATTATATGTGCGAGCATTTCTACGATATCCGCACCTTTGGTGCCGTGATGACCACCTTTGTCAAGGGTGCGCTGAACTGCGGTCAGGTGCGCGGCCCGGTGCAGCTGAGCTTTGCCCGCTCTGTGGACCCCATCGTGCCGCAGGAGGTGACCATTACCCGTGTAGCCATCACCACCGAGGCAGACGCTGAAAAGAAGAACAGCGAAATGGGCAATAAGCACATCGTGCCCTACGGCCTGTACCGCGCCGAGGGTTACGTTTCTGCCAATCTTGCCCGCAAGACCACCGGCTTCTCGGAGGAGGACTTGCAGCTGCTGTGGCAGGCTATCCTGAATATGTTCGAGAACGACCACAGCGCTGCACGCGGCAAGATGGCCGTGCGGGAGCTGATCGTGTTCAAGCACGATTCCGAGCTGGGCAATGCGCCCGCCTACAAGCTGTTTGATGCCGTTACCGTGGCGCACAAGGCCGAGGTGGTCGCGCCCCGCAGCTATCAGGACTACACCGTTACGGTGGCCGACACCCTGCCGGAGGGTGTGCACTGCGAGAGGTTCCACTGATGGACACGCCGGACGACTACCTGCAAATGTCCGGTATCCAGCACTTTGCCTTCTGCCGCCGTCAGTGGGCACTGGCCTATCTGGAGCAGCAATGGGCTGAAAATCTGCGCACCACCGAAGGGCATCTGGATCATGCCCGTTGCCACGATGACACTCGCACCGAGCGCCGGGGCGATCTGCTGATCACCCGGGGCATGCGGGTGGTCAGCCACCGGCTGCGGATGGCGGGCAACTGCGACGTGGTGGAGTTTCGGGCTTGCGCAGATGGTATTCCGCTGCAAAGAACCCCCGGGCGCTGGCAGCCCTACCCAGTGGAGTACAAGCACGGCCACGCAAAGGAGACGGATGCCGACCGGCTGCAATTATGCGCACAGGCCATGGCGCTGGAAGAAATGTTGGTGTGCCATATCCCGGAAGGAGCGCTGTATTACTGCGAAACGAAGCGGCGGGAAGCCGTACCTTTTACCGAGACGCTGCGCAGCACTACACGGCAGATGGCAGACGAGATGAATCAGTATTTTGCCCGCGGCTACACCCCAAAGGTAAAGCCCGGCAAGCACTGCAACGCCTGCTCCCTGAAAGAGCTCTGCCTGCCGGTGCTCTGCCAGAAGGCAGACGCCAAAGACTATCTGCGGCGTTATCTGGACGAGGCTGCGGCCACGGAGGTGACACCATGCGACAATTCCTGAACACCCTGTTCGTCCTCAGCGAGGACGCTTACCTCACGCTGGACGGCGAAAACGTTGTGGTCAGCCGTGGGAAATCCGAGGTCGGGCGGGTGCCGCTGCACACGCTGGAAAGCATCCTCTGCTTCAGTTACGCCGGTGCCAGCCCTGCGCTGATGGGCAAATGCGGGCGTATGGGCATCGACCTGAGTTTTTATAGCCCGCGCGGACGCTTTTTAGCGCGCACTGTGGGCGAGGAACGCGGCAACGTATTGCTGCGGCAGACCCAGTACGCCGTTGCCGCCAGTGAAGCGCTCAGCTGCAGCTATGCCCGCAGCTTTATTCTGGGCAAGGTGTACAATGCCCGCTGGGTGCTGGAACGTGCCACCCGAGACCACCCGCAGCGGGTGCCCGTGGACGAATTGAAACAGACCAGCGCCCAGCTGGCTGCTGCCCTGCCGCTGGTGGAAAGCTGCGAGGATCTGGAGCAGCTGCGCGGGCTGGAGGGCGAAGCCGCACAGCGGTATTTCGACCGGTTCAACGCGCTGATCTTACAGCAAAACGATGCTTTTGTGTTCACCAGCCGCAGCCGCAGACCGCCGCTGGACAACGTGAACGCGCTGCTGTCCTTTGCCTATTCCCTGCTGGCCAGCGATTGTGCCGCCGCGCTGGAGGGTGCCGGGCTGGACCCCTATGTGGGTTTTCTGCACCGTGCCCGCCCCGGGCGGCGCAGCCTTGCGCTGGATCTGATGGAGGAACTGCGCGCCGTTTTGGCTGACCGTTTCGTGCTGTCCTGTATCAACCAGAAAGTGCTGAGCGCAAAGCACTTTGAAAAGCAGGAAAACGGTGCCGTTCTGCTGACCGAGGAAGGACGCCGCGCGTTCCTGAATGCATGGCAGCAGAAAAAACGCGAAGTCATCACCCACCCGTTTTTAAAGGAAAAGCTCTGCTGGGGGCTTGTGCCTTATGTGCAGGCGTTGCTGCTGGCGCGCACCCTGCGGGGCGATCTAGAGGTCTACCCTCCATTTTTCTGGAAGTGAGGTGCAATCATGCTGGTACTGATCACCTACGATGTAAACACCGAGACCTCCGCCGGACGCAAGCGGCTGCGCAAGGTTGCCAAGAAGTGCGTGGATCATGGGCAGCGGGTGCAGAATTCCGTGTTCGAGTGCCTGCTGAACGCATCGCAGTACGCGGTGCTCAAGGCAGAGCTGACTGCCCTGATCGACCCTGCCTTGGACAGTCTACGGTTCTACCAGTTGGGCAACAATTACCAGACTAAGGTCGAGCATGTTGGGCTGCACCCGGAGTTTGCGCAGGATAGTGTGCTGATCTTTTGATGTCCCGCCAGTGCGAACAGGCAGCGCACATGGTTTTCCCGGACGCTTCGCACCGGAATACCAGCCGTTTGCGCAAGTAACGGTGTGATTTTGCGGTTTGTTTTACAGGCACCTCTTTGCAATTTGTGCAGAGAGGTGTATAATGAGACAAAAGCAGAGGGTTTTCTCTCTGTTTTTGCTGTCGCCCTCCTCGCGGAGGGCGTGGATAGAAATCCCAGTCAGTCTGATTGGTGCATTACCCTGCATCGGTCGCCCTCCTCGCGGAGGGCGTGGATAGAAATGACGATGTAATCTGGGTAGGCACTGGCACGGACGGGTCGCCCTCCTCGCGGAGGGCGTGGATAGAAATGCAGTTTGTGAAGTGCTTCTTTACTGCTTCCGAAAAGTCGCCCTCCTCGCGGAGGGCGTGGATAGAAATCGTACTCAGAGGTTGATTCCATGAACCTCGTTGTAAGTCGCCCTCCTCGCGGAGGGCGTGGATAGAAATGTCAGGGTAACGCCGGAAGAACCACCGGAGCCGGTCGCCCTCCTCGCGGAGGGCGTGGATAGAAATGCGTCATCTGTTTTAATCGTTGCTGCGTTTCCTGTCGCCCTCCTCGCGGAGGGCGTGGATAGAAATAACAACGGCAAAGAAAAGGTATGGGAGGGCAAGCCGTCGCCCTCCTCGCGGAGGGCGTGGATAGAAATGTCTGCATAGCTTTCGATTTCTTGCTGAATGTCAATCGGTCGCCCTCCTCGCGGAGGGCGTGGATAGAAATTGGATTTTTTTGACAATTATGTTATAACACGGAAAGTCGCCCTCCTCGCGGAGGGCGTGGATAGAAATGCCCGGGGGGTTGATGGGCAGCTCACGCTGCATAGTCGCCCTCCTCGCGGAGGGCGTGGATAGAAATTCCACATAGACGAGAGCGCCAGCGCAGACCAGACCGTCGCCCTCCTCGCGGAGGGCGTGGATAGAAATTGCCGCGTCCGGCTCTGCCCCATGTGTCAATGGCGGTCGCCCTCCTCGCGGAGGGCGTGGATAGAAATGTGAGGTCATCTGCAACTTCTTCCGAAACTTGAAAAGGTCGCCCTCCTCGCGGAGGGCGTGGATAGAAATGGCTTCGCCCATCGCACACGGCGGTGGGATAGCATGTCGCCCTCCTCGCGGAGGGCGTGGATAGAAATCATTCTTGCTTGCCGTTTTGCGCCACCTCCATCGTCGCCCTCCTCGCGGAGGGCGTGGATAGAAATTTGCTTGTCGTAGTCCACCCGGCTGCCATCGTAGGTCGCCCTCCTCGCGGAGGGCGTGGATAGAAATGCCAATGACACACTGACCATCAACATCCCTGCTGGGTCGCCCTCCTCGCGGAGGGCGTGGATAGAAATCTTGTCGAAAGCAAAACTCCGGCAACCGCGCCGAGTCGCCCTCCTCGCGGAGGGCGTGGATAGAAATCTTACCCTCGCCGGTGACGAACTGCACCATGGTGAGTCGCCCTCCTCGCGGAGGGCGTGGATAGAAATTTGTTAATTGCCCCCGGCGGGCTGGTGCAAAAGGTCGCCCTCCTCGCGGAGGGCGTGGATAGAAATCCTGAGGAGGTATAGACTATGGGCAAGACTAATTGTCGCCCTCCTCGCGGAGGGCGTGGATAGAAATGGTAGGCTGCATTATAGGCAGACCCATCAGACCCGTCGCCCTCCTCGCGGAGGGCGTGGATAGAAATATCGTAGCCCAAAAGTCGTTTTTGTCGCAGGTTATGGTCGCCCTCCTCGCGGAGGGCGTGGATAGAAATGCCGTAGCTCATGCCCTTGGCTGCGGCAGCAGCATGTCGCCCTCCTCGCGGAGGGCGTGGATAGAAATGGTAGGGGAGTGGTAAGACCTACCGTGCCCATGCCAGTCGCCCTCCTCGCGGAGGGCGTGGATAGAAATATCGCTACTGCAAGCGGTACGATATTAAGAACGATGTCGCCCTCCTCGCGGAGGGCGTGGATAGAAATATAAGGACGTGCAGAGCGTTCGGCTGGATAGCAAGGTCGCCCTCCTCGCGGAGGGCGTGGATAGAAATCATTCTGGATGATGCACAGGTGGCGGACTTCTCCGCGTCGCCCTCCTCGCGGAGGGCGTGGATAGAAATAACACGCTTGTGGATAGCAAAAGACAACTTGATAGTCGCCCTCCTCGCGGAGGGCGTGGATAGAAATAAGAGATGGGTAACGCATGATGTGCTTCCTACGGTCGCCCTCCTCGCGGAGGGCGTGGATAGAAATGTCGTGTTCACGGAGCATCATCATGCGGCGAAAAGTCGCCCTCCTCGCGGAGGGCGTGGATAGAAATCCGGTACTGCTTGCGCTATCTGGATTTGACCCATTGTCGCCCTCCTCGCGGAGGGCGTGGATAGAAATATTGGCTACGCGGATTGCGCCGAAAAACTGCGGTTGTCGCCCTCCTCGCGGAGGGCGTGGATAGAAATAACGCCAGAGTGGAACAAAAAATGCAATGGAAAAGTCGCCCTCCTCGCGGAGGGCGTGGATAGAAATCCATCGCCAGTGGAAATGGTGTTAGGTTCAACAGTCGCCCTCCTCGCGGAGGGCGTGGATAGAAATTGGATAGTCTCGTGCTTCCAGTTCTATGCGTGTTGTGTCGCCCTCCTCGCGGAGGGCGTGGATAGAAATATAAACTGTAAGAAAGGAGGAAGCCCGGAGAAATCGTCGCCCTCCTCGCGGAGGGCGTGGATAGAAATTTCGCTCATGCGCCCTCCCGGAGACGGGTCAGACCGTCGCCCTCCTCGCGGAGGGCGTGGATAGAAATACCGCCACCGCTGCAAGCAGCATCACCATCAAGTAGTCGCCCTCCTCGCGGAGGGCGTGGATAGAAATTCAGAGTAGCCAAAGGCGGAAATATAGCCCTCACCGGTCGCCCTCCTCGCGGAGGGCGTGGATAGAAATGATATGGGAAATTGGAAACGTGCTATCGCCATCGAGTCGCCCTCCTCGCGGAGGGCGTGGATAGAAATGTTAACTCCCCGCGACAGCAGCCGGTAAAGGACAGCGTCGCCCTCCTCGCGGAGGGCGTGGATATACACTGTCATTCTCTTGATCCGAGATCTGCTGTCCGCAACTCCCGCAGTTTACCGATGATCTGATTCAAAAGTTCAACACGCTGTGTCCGTTCATCTGAGTACCGATTGATCTTTTCCAGTCTCATCATATCTTGCCGAACATCTTCTGCGACATAGTACATTGCCAGCGCAGAATGTTTTCCAAATTCTTGAAGAGCGTCTGTGTTGGCAGCCTGAACACAAGCCCCCGCCGCACGAATGTACCCTTCATAGATCTCACGATCGTGCTGCTGTTTTTCTATCTTGTCCTGATGTTCGTATTCCAGTTGTCTCATTTTTTCTGCGTGTTTGTTGTTCAGATATGTCGTTGCTACCGGAGATACAACGGCTCCAATAATAGCCACGATCGCTGCAATTTCAGAAAAATCCATTTTCATCGCCTTCCTTCTGCCCCAGTATACCGCAGAAGCAACCCCACATCAAGGCGGTCATGCCACCGCATACAAAATAAGATCATTCCGAATTTTGCATTGTATTTTACAGCGTCCGGCGCTATACTCATTGCATAAGATACTTCCTGTGCATCCGCAAAGGGTACACCGCGCTGCCTTCGGGAGCAGTGTGGGAGTATCTTTTATATAATAAAAATGGAGAGACATAATCATGACGGAAACGATTCCCTGCCCAGTATGCGGCAAGACCCATGTTGCAGAATATGACATCTGTGATGTCTGTGGTTGGGAAAATGGCCCTGTGCAACTTTTCGAGCCCAACCTTCCCGGCGGTGCAAACGAAATGAGTTTGCAACAAGCCAGAATGTCTTATCACCTTATCAGAAACCGAACCTCAATGCGTACAGGCGATATGATCAAAGTAAGATTTATCGAAAAAGACGATCCTATTACATTGCGCAATGGAAAGATTTATGTTGCCCGCGTATTGAAACCAACAAAAAAGGGAAAACGCTGGTACGGAATCGAATGGAGTGAAATCAAATGAAAGAATACACGCCTTCTGGTAAAACACCGGAAGAACTTGCAGCTGAAATCAAAAAGCTGGAAGAAGAAAGCGAAAATATGACCGAATGGCCAGATGTAGATAACTACGTTGACGATTGAACCACGATGCACGCGCACCGTGGTTTTTGTTTGCCCATTTTTAGCACGATGTAGAAATGCACTGTGCTATTATTGTGCCACTTCTTGCGCCACTAAATAAAGCAATTTCCAGATAAACAGGGGTAATTAGGGCACATCCGCTCACTTTCCCATCCCCTGCCGCACAAACAAAAGCCCCCGAAAACCGGCTTCACAAGCCAACTTTCGGGGGTTTTACTTTGGAGCTACTGACCTGATTCGAACAGGCGACCTGCTCATTACGAGTGAGCTGCTCTACCAGCTGAGCCACAGTAGCACATTGCACATCTGCTGCAACAGGCAATATTTTACCATATTTCCGCGGTGCTGTCAAGGCCGGATTTCCTGTAAGCTGGGCAGCTTTTGCAGGGAGTTTCACAAAAAGTTATTGCATTTTAGCCCAGCGGCTTTATAATAGAATTGATTGCGCAAAAGGCCGCGCCTTTTGCCGGAAAGGACGAGCTGCACCATGATCTTTGTTCCCCTGCTGCACTACTTTTTGTGCAAGAATGATTACAGCGGCAACGAGGCCGGGCTGCGCTACCGGCTTACGCCGGGCAAGCGCACCGTGCCGGACCCGGACGGCGGCGCGGATGCCACCAAAGAGGAGAAAATTCTCACCGTGGACTACTGGCCCGCGCCTTGGACGATCGACAAGACCGACCCCGCCCTGCGCCGCCGGGAGGTATTTCCGCTTACAGACGAAGGGCGTGCCGCCGCCGCGCAGTATCTGAAAGACGCCTACGATGCCGAGCCGGAGCGCTGGAACAACTGCCCGGACATGATGGACTGCGACCCCTGGGAGCCGCCTGCCGAGCCGGATCCTGCCAACGAATAAACCGAACGAGGAAACCATGATCTACCGTTTGAAAGAACTGAAAGGCGATACCATCGCCGTGCCGCAGCTGGTGTTCTCTAAGCTGGGCATTGCCGAAGAATACAATGTGCGGGTGGCGCTGTATGTGCTGGCTACCGGCGTGACCGACCCGGACAAGATCTGCGCCGACCTCAAGCTGCGCAGCCGCATCAGCGCTGAGAGCGCGCTGGCCTTCTGGGCAGGTGCAGGGCTTTTGGAACGCTACGAGGAAAACGCCGCGCCGGGCGCAGAGCCCAGCGCCCCTGCCCCCATGCGCTGGGCGGAGATCGCCGCCGCCAGCCGCACCGACCCTATGATCTCCAGCCTGATCGACTGCGCACAGACCAGCTTTGCCCGTCCGCTGACCCACACCGAGATGGAAAAGCTGGTAAACCTGTATGTGCAGGAGGGCTTTGCGCCCGAGACCGTGATGCTGTGCGTAGCCTATGTGGCAAGCCGGGGCAAGCGCACCCTAGCCGCCGTGACCCACGAACTGAAGGTCTGGCGTGCCGAGGGCGTGGAGACCGGCGAACAGGCTGACGCCCACTTAAAGCTGCTGGCACTGCGCCAGAGCCGCGAGGAGTATGTCAGCGGCCTGCTGCAGATCTCCACCGAGGAGCTGACGCTGGGCGGGCGCAAGGCCATTGCGCGCTGGTACGAGGTGTACGGCTACGATGACGCCATGGTACAGGAAGCCGCCGTACAGGCTGGTCCCAAGCGGGATCTGTGGTACTGGAACAGCATCCTGAAAACATGGAACGCCAAGGGTCTGCGCAACATCCATGATGTGCGCGGCCCTGTGGCCGCAGCCGGTGCCAGCCGGAATATCCGGGTGGACCGTGACACGCCCAGCGGAAACGATATCCTGAAAAACGCCACCCGCCGCCGTTCCCTGATCAAGAAACCGGAGTAAGGAGTCTTTATGCGTACCAAGAACGAATTGTATCAGCAGGCATTGCGCACCGTAGCCATGCGGCGGCAGACTGCCCGTGCCCTTGCGCAGGATGCACAGGCCGAAGCCGAGACCGCCATCCCCGGGCTGCGCCACGCCGAGGAGGAGGTGCGGGTGCGGGGCATTCGCTGCGCCATTGCCGGAGCTTCCGGCAAGGACCGCACCGAGACCGCCGCTGCCCTTGCGGCGGCAAAGCAGAAGCTGACTACCCTACTGGCTGAGAGCGGACGCCCTGCGGATGCGCTAGAGCCGAAGTTCACCTGCAAGCGGTGCGAGGACACCGGCGCGGTGGACGGCCACACCTGCGACTGTGTGCGCCGGGTGATGCAGCAGCTGCGCCGGAAGGAGATCGAGGAGCTGTCCAGCCTGTCCATTTCCAGCTTTGATACCATGCAGCTGGACTACTACCCCAACACGGTGGACAAAGCGCTGGGCGAGAGCGTGCGCAGCTACATGGCCGAGGTTCTGGCCGACCTGCGGGATTACGCCGCGGACTTCTCCCCTGCCACCCGCGAAAGCCTGCTGCTGGTGGGCAACGCAGGGCTGGGCAAGACCCATGCCGCCCTTGCCATTGCCGGGGAGGTGCTGCGGCAGAACTACGATGTGATCTATGTCTCCTGCCCGGACTTTTTCGGCAAGCTGGAGGCGCTGCATTTCGGCACAGACCCCGGCGGCGAGGAGGAGACCTTGTTCCAGACCGCCTGCAA
>OGIV01001177.1_pt1 | contig 16297 bp, 10 predicted proteins | sample 1571861 | NCBI WGS metagenome assembly OGIV01 (sample SAMEA2582099, study PRJEB24529) | metagenome | biome: Human gut stool | place: China | collected 2011 | reverse complement strand
ACATCCAGAGCGTGACCATCCTCCGCATGGAGGTGCCCTGCTGCGGCGGCTTGGAAATGGCAGCAAAAAAGGCACTGCAGACCAGCGGAAAGTTCATTCCGTGGCAGGTGGTAACCATCTCCATTGACGGAAAAATTCTGGATTAAACGAAAGAGAGAACCTCAAGATGGAACGTAAAATGTTTTGCTTTCAATGCGAGCAGACGGCAGCCTGCTCCGGCTGCACCGGAAAAGCGGGGGTGTGCGGCAAGACTGCCGATGTTGCACAGCTTCAGGATGAACTGACTGGCGCTCTGGTTGGACTGTCCAGAGCCACGGACGGCGGGATGCAGGCAACGCCGGAGGTCTGGCATCTGATGATCGAGGGACTTTTCACCACGGTCACCAATGTGAACTTCAACGAAAAAACGATTCGGGAACTGATTGGCCGGGTACATGCCGAAAAGGCGCGGCTGGTGCCCGACTGCTCGAGCTGCGCTGCTCCCTGCGGACGCACCAGCGACTATGATATGAATCTGCTTTGGAGTGCAGATGAGGATATCCGAAGCCTGAAGTCTCTTATTCTGTTTGGCGTGCGCGGCATGGCAGCGTATGCACATCACGCCTTGGTCTTGGGGTATACCGATGACGAGGTGAACCGCTTCTTTGCCAAGGCGCTCTTCGCCATTGGCGAGGACTGGGGCATGGAGGAATTGCTGCCTATCGTGATGGAGGTTGGCGAGAAAAACCTCAAGTGCATGGCGCTTCTGGATAAGGCCAACACCGAAAGCTACGGAACGCCCGTGCCTGTTACCGTTCCGCTGACCGTGGAAAAGGGACCGTTCATCGTCGTCTCCGGCCATGACCTCCACGACCTGAAGCTGCTGCTGGAGCAGACTGAGGGGAAAGGCATCAACATCTACACCCATGGCGAAATGCTCCCCGCTCACGGCTATCCTGAATTGAAAAAGTATTCCCACCTCAAGGGCAATTTCGGCACGGCTTGGCAGAACCAGCAAAAGGAGTTTGCGGAGCTTCCCGCACCGGTGCTGTTCACCACCAACTGTCTGATGCCGCCCAAAGCAAGCTATGCCGACAGGGTGTTCACCACGTCGGTGGTATCTTACCCCGAAATGACGCACATCGGAGCAGATAAGGACTTTACCCCGGTGATTGAAAAGGCTTTGGAGCTGGGCGGTTATTCCGAGGATAAATCCTTCACCGGCATCAACGGCGGCAGCACCGTCACGACTGGCTTTGCCCATGGCACGGTACTTGGCGTGGCAGATCAGGTCATCGAGGCGGTCAAGTCCGGCGCGATCCGGCACTTCTTTCTGGTTGCCGGCTGCGACGGCGCACGCCCCGGCCGAAACTACTACACAGAGTTTGTAAAGCAGACACCTGCCGACACCGTAGTGCTGACCCTTGCCTGCGGCAAATACCGCTTCAACGACCTTGACCTCGGCACCATCGGCGGTCTGCCCCGCCTGATGGATGTCGGACAGTGCAACGATGCTTACAGCGCCATCCAGATCGCTGTTGCCCTTGCGGATGCTTTCGGCTGCGGTGTGAATGACCTGCCACTGTCCATGGTGCTCTCATGGTACGAGCAGAAGGCCGTGTGCATCCTGCTGACGCTGCTGTATCTGGGCATTAAGAATATCCGCCTTGGCCCCACGCTGCCGGCATTCATTTCGCCGAACATCCTTAACTTCCTGGTAGAAAACTATGGCATCGCGCCGATTACAACGCCGGAAGAAGATTTGAAAGCATTGTTGAAATGATAATGATGACCATTGCACAGATCATGGAAAAGATGATCGCCTTTTCCGAGGGAAACATTCACGATATCACACACCTGAGCTGCGTGTGGACCTATGCCAAAACCATCGGTGAGCTGGAAGGGCTGGATGCAGAAACCCAGTTTATTCTGGAGGTGGCGGCGATCACCCACGACATTGCCTGTCCGCTCTGTCGCAAGAAATACGGCAACACCAACGGCAGCTATCAGGAGCAGGAGGGTGACCCGCTGGTGCGGGCGTTTCTGGCAGATACCGGCATGACGGCTGCACAAATTGATAGGGTGGCTTATCTGGTGGGGCACCACCATAGCCCGGCGCAGATCGACGGCATTGACTATCAGATTCTGATTGAGGCAGATTATATCGTCAATGCATCCGAAAGCGGGTACAGCCAGCAGGCGATCCGATCTTTTATGGAACATACCATGAAAACGGCGGCAGGCATCCGGCTGACAAAAACGGTGTTTGGAGTATAACGGAAAAGCTTGCTGTAAAACACGAAAAAATAGATTCCATAGCGAGTGACCTGAAAAGGCCGCTCGCTTTTTTGTTTACAACTGTTTTTACACAGCCAACGTCTGGCAGGACTTGAAATGACAGTGTGAGGGGGATATAATATAAAATGTTGCAGTGTGCCTTGTGAGATACAACGGAAGCGCTGGAATGGAAGGAACCGGCGGAATGGAAAACGTGCGAGGATGAAAATGAAATTCGATAGTAAATTTACGGATGAAATCTATACTTCCAATACGGCAAAGCTTGGAGAAAATGCGCTTCGGACCATGCAGAACACAATCTATCATAATGGCGGCGTCGGAACCATTACCGGGTACTATGATGCTGAATTGTCGATCCTGTCGGTCAGTGATTTGATGCTGCATAGTCTGAACCACAGCTATGAGTCCCTGATGGAGCAGACAAAGGGTTCGCTGAAGAATCTTTTCTATAAGAGAGGTGCCGCATTCCTCGACAATGCGCGCTTTCGCCAGCTCCAAGGCGAAGGGGAAGGCCAGATCCTTACAGCAGATGGCTCTCCCGTCTATGTGCGTCTCTATAAAGAAGATGCAGCTGATACGGATGGAACGCCGATCTGGGTCCTGTCGGTACAGATGAACTGGGCGTATGAAAATCTTGCGTTAGTCAATGAATCCATCCACTCCGCGCTGTGGTATTTTGAGTGCAATGAAACCAGTGAGATCGTCCGGGTAAACTGGAGCCATGCGTTCCGGCAGATCCTTGGATATCATGACATTCTGGATTTTCCGAACAAACTGGATTCGTGGTCGAACCTTTTGCACCCGGAGGACTATGACCGGGTAATGCAGCTGCTTTTGAAAACGATTGCGGACAAAACCAATGCCACGAAGTATAATGTAGAGTACCGGCTGAAAATGCAGGATGGCCAATACCAGTGGTTCCGGGCATCGGCGGAGGTGATCCGCCGTCTGGATGGCTCGGCCAATCGAATTGCCGGAATCATCAGCAACATCGACGCGGAAAAAAGAAGCCTGATGCAGGCGCAGCGGGCGGCGGCATTCCACCGCGCATTCACCAGCGCAAACCTCTGCGAATACTTTGTAAATCTGGAAAAGAACACCTTTGATACTTTCAAAGTGGAGCCTTCTTTGATGACGGCCTTTGAGCAGAACCACACATGGGATGGACTGGTCAAGTTTTTTGTGGATAACTATGTGGTGGAAGAGGACAAAAAGACCGTAACGAATTTCTATAATCGCGCCTACATCACGGAAAAACTAAAGGGGCTTGAGACGGAGCTGCGTCAGGAGTGCCGCATCGTTCTGAATGGGGAGGAACGATGGGTCAGCAATGTGGTCATGCGCGGCGAGATCGAAGATTCCGAATATGCTATGATTTTTCTGCGGGACATCACAGAGTCCAAAGCAGAGACGGCACGGCGGATGCAGATGGCTTCAGATAACGCATCTATGGATCTTTTGATCAAGAGTATGGTGCGTCTGCTGGACCGCTTTGTCGTCTGCGATCTGGAAAATGATCGGTATCGGTTCTATAATCTGCAAGGTGAAATGATATACGCGCCGATCGGAACCTACCATGATTTTGTGGAGCAGGTGGCTGCAAAGTATAAGACGTTGGAGCCATTGGCGGCGATGGACGCATTGTTCTCCCCGGAAAATATCCGAAAGAATCTGCAGGGCGAGAACGACATCTACAAATTTGAATACTGCTCCATAGATGAGAACACCTATAAGATCGCTTCCTTCATTCCGCTGGAGTGGGATGGCACAAAGCTGGTCAAAGCACTGTTGGCATCTATGGATGTGTCACAGGAGAAAAAGGCCGAGATCGAATCCCATAAGGCACTGAAGGATGCGTACCGGGCGGCGGAAAACGCAAGCCGCGCCAAGACGGAATTCCTCTCCAATATGTCCCATGATATCCGTACACCGATGAATGCAATCATTGGCTTGACCGCCATTGCGGGTGCGAATATCGAGAGTCAGGACAGGGTGGTCGAGTGCCTTGGCAAGATCACAAAATCGAGCCGTCATCTGTTGGGACTGATCAATGAAGTGCTGGATATGGCCCGGATCGAGAGCGGGCGAATGAGCCTTGCCGAGGAGGATTTCAGCCTGCCGGAACTGGTCGATAACCTGCTTACCCTCACAAAACCGGCAATCGACGAGCACAAACATCAGCTCGAAGTCCACATTGAGCACATCGAGCACGAAGCTGTCTGCGGCGACAGCCTGCGCATCCAGCAGATCTTTGTGAACCTGATGAGCAACGCCGTCAAGTATACCCCGGATGGAGGAAACATCACCCTTACGATCAAGGAAAAACCGAACGGCTTCTCGGAGCTTGGCTGCTACGAGTTTTCCATCAAGGACAACGGCATCGGTATGACGCCGGAATTCCAGAAGATCATGTTCGAGCCGTTCAGCCGGGCAGACGACCACCGGACGACCAAGGTGCAGGGCACGGGTCTGGGTATGGCGATCACCCAAAATATCGTCAACCTGATGAACGGCAGCATCAAGGTTGACAGTGCGCCGGGCAAAGGCACAAAGATCACGGTGACGATTTATCTGAAGCTGCAGGAGAGCAAAAGGGAGCAGGAAAAGGAGCTGCTCGACCTGCCGGTGCTGGTTGTGGACGATGACAAAACCTGCTGCGAAAGCACGGTTGCAACCCTTAAAGACATTGGCATAGCAGGCGAATGGGTGCTTACAGGCAGACAGGCCGTGGAGCGCTGCTATGCGCGCCATGAAACCGGGCGCGACTACTTTGCGGTGATTCTGGATTGGAAGATGCCGGAGATGAACGGCATCGAGACGGCCAGAAAAATACGCGAGCGGGTAGGCAAGGATGTGACCATCATCATCCTGACCTCCTTTGAATTCAGTGAGATCGAGGAGGAGGCCCGGGCGGCAGGCGTGGATGCGTTTATCGCAAAGCCGCTGTTCCGTTCCCGCCTGACGGCAACGCTGCGGCAGTTTACATCCGGCAAAAAAGAGAAAAGCGCCCGAAACCTTTTGGAGGATTTTGCCAAAACCGATTACACGCGCAAGAGAATCCTTCTGGTGGAGGACAACGAGCTGAACCGGGAGATCGCTGCCGAAATTCTGGGTATGACAGGCGTGGCCGTTGACATTGCCGAAAACGGAAAAATAGCGGTCGAAAAGGTTGTGGCAGCCCCGGAAAAATGGTATGACCTGATCTTTATGGACATCCAGATGCCGATCATGAATGGGTACGAGGCTACCGCGGCGATCCGCTCCCTTCCCGGCGGGCGCGGAAAGGTGCCGATCATTGCCATGACAGCGAACGCCTTTGCCGAGGATGTACAGCTGGCAAAGAACACCGGCATGAACGAGCATATCGCAAAGCCGCTGGAGTTTGACAAACTCAACGATGTTCTGAAGCAATGGCTGCAATGATTTGGGAAAACCCATAAAAAGGGCTGCGGCATGAGGCGTTTTTCCCTCGTGCGGCAGCCTTTTTCCTTTGGGGCGGCATGGATAGCCGTACTGTTTGCCATCAGGGAAAAGCCGTACTTTGCAAACCAACGCTGCCCGCACCGGTGTTCCCCGCCAACTCTGCAAAAAGTTATCCACAAAAAGCGCCCGGGCGGTTGAAAATCTCAGCCGTCCGGGCGCTGGTTATAGTCCGAACGGCACGAAATTCCAGCCGTCCTGCCAGAAATTTTGTCTGCGCATCTCGGGGGTGATGACAACAGCCTCGCTTTCACGCTCGACCCAGCTGAACTCACCGGTCCAGCTGGACGGTCCGACCGACAGCGGCTCACCCTTGCTGTGGTGGTGGGGGCCGAGCATGTTGCGATTGCTTGCGTAGAGCGTCACGGTCAGCGTGTTCTCGCCGGGGTGCAGCCCGGCATCCTGCAGGCGGTAGGGCGGCCAGAGGAGGGTGTGTGCGGTACCGCCGTTGACTGCGGCCTGCACCAGACCGGCGTGCGGGGCGCCGAGGTCAAGCACAGTGTCAGCGGCATCCGGCCCGCAGACGATCGTTTTTTCCAGCACGGCCCTGCCGGCGAAGAAGGGCAGTCCCTGCGTTGTCAGGCAGCCGCCGTTCAGGGTGGCGGGGCGCGGCCCGAGTGTGAACGACCCGTCGGTGTGCAGGCTGCCGTTGGGGCCGGGCGTGTAGCCGGTGCCGCTGTAAACGCCGAAGTCGCCCAGCAGATAAAGTGCCTCCAGCTCCATGTCGTAGGTCAGCTTGTTCAGCTCGGTCTCATAGACATCCTTGCCGAAAAGCACATCGTAGACCTGCTGTCGCTGCCGGAAGTAGGCAGAAAGCGTCAGGGTGTTTTCTCCGCTGCGCACAAGATGCCGTATACTGCATTTGCGGAAGGAGATGTCCTTATAATACCCCTCGTCCGCAAAGGCGAGCGGCGTACCGTTGACCGTAACAGCGAACTGTGCGGGCTGCTCCATAACAAGCGCCAGCCGCTCGCAGCCGTGCAGATCGCCGCAGAAAAACCGGTAGCGCAGCGCAATATCGCAGGGGCGCTGCAGGGCCAGCAGCTCCTTCATCAGGTGCAGGATGTTCTTCGGACCCTGCCATTCGCCGCCGTCCAACCGGTATTCGCAGCTGTCGAGCGTCAGCAGGTTGTCGTCAAGGGCGGTCAGCCGCCAGCCATCGGGGCTTACCGCCAGCCGCTTTTGCGGGGCAGGGGGCGTCGGTGCGCAGCGGCCCGGCTCGGCCAGCAGCACAAGGTTTTCCATCGGCAGCACGGAAAGGGTGCAGCGGGTCACGCCGTCCGCCTGAATGCAGGGCAGCGGAGCGGGGGTCAGGGTGTCCATCGGCAGATGGCTGATGCAGACCTCGCCCGGCAGAGTCACGGTCAGCGTGCGGCCGTCCGTTTTGCTCAGATTCACAAGGTAAAGCGCGCGCACCCCGGCGGGGGTATCCACAGTGCAGCAGGCAATGTCGGCAGCCTCCGCGCCGCTTTCGGCAATGCTTACGGGGGCCTTCAGCACGGGAACCAGAATTTTACGCAAAGAGGGAATATTGTCCGCCGCTACGGCCTGTGCGCCCAGCGCGGTCACAGCCTCATCCGCGCGGCCCGCGCAGAGCTGCGGCCAGCGGCCCAGTTTTACAAGTGGATGCCCCGCCGCAGCAAAGCCAGCCAGCAATTCCACAGTCTTGCGGTCCAGCGTCAGACAGTCGGGCACGACGACCGCCGTATAGCGGCACTGCCCGACCTGCAGGGTGCCGTCTGCGTTCAGGCTGCCGTGGCGCGCCAGAATCGTCTCGTCGCCGAGGTGGTAGTCGATGTGCGTACCGCCCAGCAGCTCACACGCGCGGACAAACTGCGCGTCCAAGTGCTGCAATTCGTCATTGTTTGTGCCGTCATAGCTGACCCACGCGCTGTGCATCGGGTGGATGAGCAGCACATCTACAATTTTGTGCCCCGTGGAGAGCAGCTTGCCCAGCCGCGCCAAGCTGTCGTTGAAACGATGATATTCACCGTACCACGACTGCTGATAGAACAAGGACGGCGGGTAATCGCGCTTGCGCATCCCGGCCAGCGTGTAGCTCTGCAAATGCTGGCAGATGCGGTTGACGCCGTTGACGAACTGCCAGCCTGCGATCCACTGCATCTCGTTAAAGCGCATGTCCCAGCCCGTCATGGCGAAGCTCTCGCTCAAGACGTGAGGCTTGCCGAGCTGCTCGGCCACGCTGCCCACCTGCTTGGGGATGCGCGGGTCGTTGATGGCTCGGCGCAGACTGTCCACGCCGGGCTGGTGCATGTACTCATAAAACGGCATGACGCCGCCTGTGCCTGTCATCTGGGAGTAGAGACTTTCCTCCATCATCATGTGGCCGGTCAGGCGGCAGTGGTGGGCCTCGCACCAGTGGAAGATCTGCTCCATGTAGGCATGGACGAACAGCTCGTTGACCAGCGCCCAGAAATCGTGGCGCACAGCGCGGTAATCACCATATGGTAGATACAGCGCGGGCAAAACGGGCAGGATGTCATAGCCGTACCGCGCCTTGAACTCGTCAGGTAAAATCGGCGACCATGGGACAGGCCCCTCCGACAGGCGCGGCTCATCGGTGAAGAAGCCGCGCAGACCCGCCGTATTGTCCAGCACAAAGCGGCGGGCGTACTCCTCATGGGTCGTTTCCAGAAAGACCCGTACAACTTCTTTGTTTAAAATGTCGATGTAGTACGGGCAGGCAGACTGGGTACATTCGGCATAGGGGGCGGCGCTGCCCTGCGGCAGCGGGTAGACGCCCAGCAGGGTATCGTCCTGCACAGCCTCGGCAGGGTCGTCAAGAAAGCGCAGCCGCAGGCCGCGGGCGTAGGTCCAGCCGCCGCGGGCGTTGACCTTGCCGCCGGCAAAGCCGCTTGGCCAGCCCTCCTCATCGTAGACCCACGGCTGCAGGCCCGCGGCATCACCGGCCTCGATGCCGGTGCGGATGCAGTCGAACCAGTCGGGGGAGAGATAGTCGGTTTTCAAACCGCTGCGGGCGTGCATAAAGTAGCCGCCCACGCCGCTCTGCTTCATCAGATGGATCTGGCGGCGCAGCTCATCCGGGTCGAGCTTGTCATTCCAGCTCCAGAACGGCAGGGGGCGGTAGTCCGGCTCGGGGTCGGACAGCTGGCACAGGAGTGTATTGGCCGCAGAAGAGACAGAGGAATTCATAAAAGATTCTCCTTGCTGTTTGTTGTATTGGATCAGATGTACGGGGCTGCGGGTGGCTATTGGGCCGTTTTACTAAAGTGTGTATTGAATTTTAGTAAAATATCTGATAAAATAATAGCATTAAAAGAACAATACTTCAAGAGGCAAGGTGTATAAACAAGGCCGGATTCATCAGGCAAAAATGTTTGCCTGAAAATATGGCGTGCGGAGGAGGCGGACTGAATGGCTCAAATCAAGGATATAGCGGCAAAGGCAGGGGTTTCCCCGGCAACCGTTTCCCTTGTCCTGAATCATAAACCCGGCATTGGGGAAGAAACGAGAAATACTGTTCTGCGTGTGGCGGAGAGCCTGGGATATACCAAGCCCAAGGCGCGCCGTGCGCAGTCGGCGGCGCTGCAGAATGTGCAGTTTGTGATTTATAAAAAGCACGGTATGGTGGTGGCTGATACACCGTTTTTTGCCTATGTGCTGGAGGGCGTTCAGGCGCAGGCGCACAAGTATGGGTTCAATGTGCTTATCTCTTATATAGATGAGCGGGCAGGGAAAGGCGCGGTGCAGCAGCAAATTGAAAGCATTGTGAACAGCGGCTGCAAGGGGATTCTGCTTTTGGCCACCGAGATGGTGGAGGAGGATCTCAAGCCGTTTCAGGCAGGCGGTGTACCGATCGTTGTGGTCGATAACAGTATGCGCGGATGCAATGTCGATACCGTTGTGATGAGCAATGCTGAGGGCGCCTGTCAGGCAGTCTGCTGGCTGGCGCAATCCGGCTGCCGGAAGATCGGTCATCTGCAAAGCAAGGCTGCGATCCGGAACTTTACGGAGCGGCATATCGGATATAAGCAGGCCATGCAGGAGCTTGGACTGCCGGCGTATCCGGATGATGCCTTTACCGTCGGCTCCACGCCGGAAAAGGCTTACAACGATATGAAGGAACTGCTGCGCAGCGGTGCAGAGCTGCCGCAGGCCTTTTTTGCCGATAATGACTGCATTGCACTGGGGGCGCTGCGGGCGCTGACCGAGGCGGGAAAGAAGGTGCCGGAGGATATAGCAGTCATCGGCTTTGACGATGTTCCGATGAGTGTGCTTTCCGCGCCGCCGCTTACCACGGTGCGGGTCGAAAAAGAGTATATCGGACGCGCAGCGGTAGACCGTCTGGCGGTGCGAATGGAGGCGCCGGATATTCCCTGCGTGAAAATTGAAGTGCGGACGGCATTGGTTGTGCGTGCAAGCGCCCCGGCAATGCCAAAAGAAAACCATGACCTGCCGATTTGACGAACGGCACTGTGAAAGGATGATTCTGTATGGTTTATGATCACTACGCATTCCTGGTTCCCCCGGAAAAACAGGTGCGGCTTATCACCGACACCGATGCAAAGAATGAGGCGGATGATCAGTTTGCCGTTGTGCAGGCGCTGCTCAGCCCCAAGATGGACAATGTGGGACTGATTGCGGCGCACTTTGGCACGGACCGCGTGCCCGATGCGATGGAGGCCAGCTACCGTGAGCTGGAGACCGTGCTGGACAAGATGCACTTCCCGAAGGAGGGACTGCTCTACCATGGCGCGCCGCACGCGCTGCCGGATAAGACAACACCGGTCGTCAGCGAGGGGGCCGAGCTGATCGTCCGCGAGGCGATGAAGGAGGACATGCGCAGGCTGTTTGTTATCTTCCTTGGCCCCTTGACTGATTTGGCCAGCGCTTACCTGATGGAGCCGCGCATTGCGGGGCGTCTGACGGCTATATGGATCGGCGGCGGCGTCTACCCGACCGGCAGCCCGGAATTCAACCTCGGCAACGATGTGAACGCTGCCAATGTCGTGTTTTCCTCCAAGATCGAGCTGTGGCAGGTGCCGAAGAATGTCTATGAGATGATGCCTGTGTCGCTGGCAGAGCTGCAGGTGCGGGTTCGTCCCTGCGGAGAGATCGGCCGTTACCTGTTTGACCAGCTGGTGGCCCACAGTCAGGAGGACGGCCCGCGCAGGAGCGATTTCCGCACAGGCGAAACATGGGTGCTGGGCGACAGCCCGGCGGTCGGGCTGATCCTGTATGAGGACCGTTTTTCCTACGACTGGAGGCCCGCGCCCTACATTACGCAGGAGCAGGCCTATGTCCACACCGGGCTGTACCGGCCCATCCGTGTCTACCGCTCGATCGACAGCCGGCTGATCCTTGAGGATATGTATGCCAAGCTGCAGCTGTTTGCGGCGGAAAATTCTTGAACCGATGCGGAGATGCCATGCGAAAAAATAGCCGGTTTTTGAGATACGGCGTCTTGCCCCGGTGAAAAAAACACGCTATACTAACAACAGGCCCAACCGGGCCTGTTGTGGTATATGCAAACAAAACCCGGCAGGGGGAGGCGGCAGACTTGTACAAGCTGATTATCGTGGATGATGAGGAGAAGATCGCGGGGGGCATGGCGCAGCTGTTCCCGTGGCAGAGTATCGGCTTTGAGGTGGCGGCGGTCTTTACCAGCGCGCGCGAGGCGCTGGAATACATCGCGCATGACCCGGTCGATGTTGTGCTGACCGATATTGAGATGCCCGACATGAACGGACTGGAGCTGAGCCGCCGCCTGATGGATTGCCCGCAGATCGAGAAGGTCTTTTTCAGCAGCTACAGCAATTACGAATATTTCCGCACGGCATTGCAGAACGGCGTGGCCGATTATCTGATGAAGCCGGTGGCCTACAGCGCCCTGCTGGAATGCTTTGAAAAGGTGCGTGCCCGGCTGGACGCCCGCAGCCATCACAGCGAGGAAAAGCCCAAGGCCTACTACGACCAGATCGTCTACGATGTGCAGCAGTATCTCAAAGAGAACTACCGCACCGCCACGCTGGAGGAGGCTGCCGCCAAGGTCAGCCTGAGTCCGGCGTATCTCTCCCGCGTGTTCAAGGACAAGAGCGGCGAGGGCTTCTCGGAGCTGCTGCTGCGCACCCGGATGGAAAAGGCCTGCGAGCTGCTGGCTGACATCCAGTACAAAAGCTACGACATCGCCTACTATGTGGGCTACGATAACCCGAAAAACTTTTCCCGCGCGTTCAAAAGCTACTACGGCGTCAGCCCGTCGGAGTACCGCAAATCCAGCATGGACGGTGCAGCGCAATGAAGGGCATGAAACGGAAATTCTTTTTAAAAAGAATGTGGAGCTTTGTCATGGTCATGCTGATCCCGGCGCTGCTGCTTGTGGCAGTGACGACCTACATGACACTTACAACCCAGATGCGCCGCATGAGCGAGAGCAACGCCCGCGACATTGACGCCGTGCAGACCAATATCTCGCTGGTGCTGAACAGCGTTGTGACCCAGAACGCCTACCTGACCGGCATGACCCGCACGAATATGGTCATGCAGAAGGCGCTGCGGCGGGAGGCGCTGTCCTACACGGATGCAATCTATCTGCGCAATGTTGTGGCCTCGCTCAACAGCATGACGAGCGCCTACGACTATGTGGAGTCGGTGCTGATCTATATGGACGGCTTTGACCGGGCGCTGACCTCCACAGGGCTGACCAACCTGACGGCTGATGACTATGACGGCTGGTACAGCATCTACCGCCAGATGCCCGAGAAGGAGCGCATCTGCATCGCGCCGCTCGTTGTGAACGAGGGCATGGCCAGTGAGCGCCGCCAGCTGGTGGTATGCAGCCGGATGGTGACGATGCAGGGCTGTGTGGCAGTCCGGCTGAATGTGGAGCATCTGCAGCGGATGTTCGCGGCCCTGCAGCAGAATGAGGACCAGTCGATGTATCTGGTGGACAGCGAGGGCAGCCTGCTGGCTGCCGCCGGCCGCACCGATGCCGCAGACGATGTGCAGGCGGTCGTGGCGCGCAGCATTGCGCAGGGCGGCGAGCGCGAGACATGGGCTAAGCTGGGCGGGCGGGACTGCCTGCTGAGCTGGCAGCCCTACAGCGCGCCGGACTTTTACATCGTGGCAACGGTTGACCGCAGCATGATCCTGGAGGGTCTGGGTGAGCGGCTGACCCCGCTGCTGATGATGACGGTCGTTGTGCTGGCGGCCATCATCTTCCTCGCCTATACGAACACCCGGCGCAGCTTTGATGAAATCGACCTCATGCTCAAGATGTTTGAGGATGCCGAGGCCGGCCACACCATTGAGCGGCCGCGCCGCAAGGTGAACGATGAGTACGATGTCATCATGAACAACATCCTGATGATGTTTTTGAACAATACCTACCTGAATATCCAGCTCAAGGAAAAGCAGTACCGCCAGCAGAATGCCGAGCTGACGGCGCTGCAGCTGCAGATCAACCCGCACTTTTTGTACAACACACTGCAGACGCTGGATATGGAGGCCCGCAAGCTCAACGATGACGGGCGCATCAGCGCTGTGGTGGGGTATGTGTCGGACATTTTGAAATACTGCCTGACCAACCCCCAGAAGAGCGTGACCCTGCGGGAGGAACTGGACTACCTGAAAAAATACATCGAGGTCCAGCACTACCGTTTCGGTGACCGCTTTATTATCTATTATGAGGTCGAGGACGAGGTGCTGGACAGCGAGGTGTTCCGCATGATGCTGCAGCCGGTGGTTGAAAACAGCCTGCTGCACGCCCTGCGCGGCAATACGCGCGGCTATATGAAGGTTCGCGCCCGCCGCATCGGTGACTGCGTGGACATCCGCATCATCGACAACGGCGACGGCATGACCCGCGAGGAGTTGCTGGCGCTGCGCAGGCGGATCACCGACCGCAACAGCCGCAGCATCGGCCTGACGAATCTGGACCGCCGCCTGCGGCTGCGCTACCCCGGCATGAACGGGCTGCGCATCTGCTCGATCAAGAACTTCGGCACCAGTGTGTCGTTTCAGATTCCCTACAAAAAATGTACACAGAACAGCACAGAAACCGGTTGATTTTGACATACTTTTGTAAAGCAGGTATCATTTTTTGCATGCAGAGGCAAGAAATGATACCTGCTTGCTTTTACTGCACAAAAAATGAAGAATTTTCGCATCTGCCCATCCTTTTGCATTTTGGGGCGGGGAAGTATAATAGAATCAACGCAAGACCCCAACACAAGGGTCAAAATCAAGGAGGAAAACACTATGAAGAAAAAGCAACTGATGGCCGGCGTCATGGCTGCAGGCATGGCCATGTCTCTCGCCGCCTGCGGCGGCTCCACCAGCACCGCTGCTTCCGCAACGGAAAGCACCGCTGCCTCTACCAGCGCTGCTTCCGCTGCCGAGGGCGACATCACCCTGCGCTTTGCATGGTGGGGCGGCGATGAGCGTGCCAACGCCACCCTCGAGGTCATCAAGCAGTTTGAGGCTGCCAACCCGAACATCCACATTGAGGCCGAGTACGGCTCCTCCGATGGTTACCATGATAAGCTGGCTACCCAGCTTGCCTCCGGCACCGCTGCCGACATCGTACAGATCGACCCCGAGACGATGCCCGCCTTTGTTGCCACCGGCGACTACTTCCTCAACTACATGGACTACGACTTTGACCTCTCCAACTTTGAGGAAAGCTACATCAGCCAGCGCGTCAACGGCCGCTTTGACGGCAAGCAGCTCGGCCTGCCCACCGGTATCGCCGGTCCCGCTCTGGTCGTGAACAAGGAGCTGGCCGACAAGTACGGCATTGACTTCAGCCAGCCCTACACATGGGACCAGTTCATTGAGTGGGGCAAGCAGGTCCATGAGGCTGACCCTGACACCTACCTGCTCTGCACCAACAAAGAGTACATCACCAATCTGGTGTTCTTCAATACGATGAAGCAGATGACCGGCAAGACGCTGTTTGATGCCGACACCAAGGCCGCCAACTTCACGCAGGAGGACATCGAGAAGTCCCTTGAGATCGTCAAGGCGCTGTATGACAACAATGTCTGCGCACCTGCTTCTTACTCCTCCGCCTACAGCAATGACGACCTGCAGTCCGATCCCAACTGGATCGCCGGCAAGTATGTCTGCTCCTTCGCCTACATCTCCACGATGAATGTTATGACCGCCGCCAACACCAACGCCACCTACACCACCGGCACCCTGCCCATCATGGACGGCGCCAAGAATGACGGCTGGTCCTGCAACTGCCCGCAGGTTCTGGCAGTTACCTCCACCTGCAAGAACCCCGAGGCAGCCATGAAGTTCATGGACTACTTCTTTAACAGCGATGAAGCCGAGAGCACTCTGGCCTGCGTGCGCAGCGTGCCCCCGACAGAGAAGGCCCGCACCATCTGCGAGAAGGACGGCACCCTGGATGCCGGCATGATGGAGGCTGCCAACATCGTCAGCGCGTTGTGGAACCACGGGGACCACCGTTGGTGATGATGTAGGGGCCGTTGAACTCCTGGAAAGCCTGGCAGATCTGCGTGACCAGGTTGTAGAAGATGATGGGGGTGATCATCGGCACGGTGATGGAGAAGAACTGACGCCACTTACCGGCGCCGTCGATGGTAGCCGCCTCGTACAGGTCTGCGGGCACGCCCTTCAGTGCAGCAAGGAACAGCACCATGGCGGAACCGAACTGCCATATACGCAAAAAGCAGATGATCCACAGAGCGTAGTTGGGGTCAGACAGCCACTCGGGGCCCTGCACTGCACCAAAGGTAACAGCGCGCAGCACAGTGTTCAGCAGACCGTCCACGCTGAACACAGCCTTCCACAGCACGGCGATCGCCACAGAGCCGCCCAGAATGGAGGGGATGTAGTACACGGTACGGAACAGGTTGACGCAGGCGATCTTAAAGTTCAGGATGTAGGCAATGAACAGTGCGAAGATCAGCTTCAGGGGCACGGTGATAAAGGCGTACTTGAAGGTGATGATCAGCGCCTTGGTGATCTTTCTGGTGTGGAATGCGGTAATGTAGTTGGCCAGACCAACAAAGCTGGTGCCATCTTTAAAGAAGTTCATATCAGTGAAGCTGTAATACAGCGACTGACCGAAGGGGAACGCCTTAAAGACGAGAAAGCCGATGATCCAGGGGATCAGATAAAACAGACCCTGATACTTATCGACCCATTTCTGGAACGGAGTTCGTGCGCCTGCGGGCGCATTACTTTTTTTCATCCGAAGTCCTCCTTTTACAGGATTTGAAGCAGACAGTGCAGCAGGTCACAGACCGGCAATAATTCCTTCAAGGTTTGATAACCTTTCTCTGAAAAAACAAGGGTATCTGCCGTACGGGCGGCAGATACCCTTATTGTGTTTCAGATACGGAATATCCGGTTCTGACCGCTGTCAGAGAGGGGTAAGCTTAGCCGACGGTGTAGCCAACAGACTCCATGCCGTCCAGCAGGGTCTCAACAGCCTCTTCAGGGGTCTGATCACCGTAGTCGATGTTATCGAACACTTCCTGATAGATGCCGGTGCCGGAAGCCTTCAGGTCGTTGTTCTCGAACA
>OGIV01001176.1_pt1 | contig 16313 bp, 16 predicted proteins | sample 1571861 | NCBI WGS metagenome assembly OGIV01 (sample SAMEA2582099, study PRJEB24529) | metagenome | biome: Human gut stool | place: China | collected 2011 | reverse complement strand
GGCTGCGGGGAAATCATCACGAATGGGAGACTTTATACCCATGCTTCAGCTTGGCTCCATTTCCATCGCACAGCGCGTGATCAATAATTTCCGGCAGGCCGGAATCTCCAAAGTAGTAGTGGTAACCGGATATCATGCAGATGTTCTGGAATGCCACCTGGCTTCCAATAATGTAGTCTTTCTTCGAAATGAGAACTATGCAAACACTCATATGTTTGATTCTGTCAGGATCGGACTTGAGTATCTGAAAGACAAAGTGGATACGGTACTCTTTACACCTGTTGATGTTCCGCTGTTCACAGCCCAGACAGTCACGCAAATGCTCTCTCTGGGGCGTCCCCTTGTAACTCCGGTCTGTAATGGCAATCCCGGTCATCCCATTCTGATTCGTTCCACACTGATTGATTCCATTCTAAGTGATGACGGAAAATCAGGACTTAAAGGTGCTGTGAATAATTGCGGGGAACCCATGTATTATCTTAATGTAGAGGATCCCGGTATTATTCATGATGCTGATACACCAGAGGATTACGATGAACTCCTCCGCATACACAACCAGAGCCTGATCCGTTCTGAAATCCATATTCAGCTAGCCCGGGAAAAAGTTTTTTTTGATGAAAAGCTCTATTCGCTGCTTACACTGATCCATGAAACAGGATCTGTCCGTGATGCCTGTGAGCGCATGCACATTTCCTATTCTACCAGCTGGAACCTGATCCATACCCTGGAATCACAGCTTCATGAACCTCTGATCATCAGAAGCCAGGGCGGTACAAGGGGAAGCCATAGCGAACTGACACCATACGGCGAAGAATTTCTGAAACGATATGCCCGTTTTTCAGAAGAAACACGTTCCTGTTCAAAAAAAATATTTGAAGAATGTTTCGGAGGATTTTTAAATGCGTAGCCTTTATCTGGTCCGGCATGGAAAACCACAGTATCCGGATGAACATTCTTACTGTGTGGGACAGACAGATTTCTCTCTATCCATGCTTGGACACTTGCAGGCAGTCCTTCTTAATGAAGAATTGTCCGATAAAATATCAAGGATATACTGCAGTCCTTTGTTAAGAGCTGTTGAGACAGCAGGCCATATGGCACCTGAGCTTCCACATATAATTATTTCTGATCTGTCAGAACGAAATCTGGGAGAATGGGATGGCCTTTCTTTTGATAAAATACGCCAGAGATGGCCGGACATTTATAAAGCCCGTGAAAATAACCCTGATCATCCGATCCCGGGAGCAGAAACTCCTGCTGCATCTGGTTTTCGCTTTTCGCAGGCAGTTCATAAGATTCTTTGCGCTTCTGAAGGTGATATTGCAGTGGTAGCTCATACAGATGTAATCTCTTCTTATATATATGCATTACATTCCGGTATGTACAGCAGGCAGCGGTTTCGTCTTCCCTGTGGCTCTTACTATCATCTGGAAGTGAATGAAAGAAATAATATTTCTTTCTCTGATCCCAGTTATATACTGCCTCATCCTGAATTAAATGACGGGCTATGCTTCAGGCTTCGCAATGCGGTTTCTCTGCCCCGTCATGTACAGGCTCACAGTGATGCTGTTACTGAACTTGCCTGTTGTTTATGCAATATGTTGGAATCCAATGGTTATATCTTTGATCAGAAGCTTGTTCGCTCCGGTGCACTTCTGCATGATATTGCCAGACTTCAGAGGCATCACACCAAAACAGGCGGTGAACTTTTCTCACAGTTAGGTTATCCTGAGATCAGCCAGATTATTTCACAGCACCATGGTCTGCTGGAAACCAAGCTGGATGAAGCAGCTATTGTATTTCTGGCTGATAAACTGATTCAGGTAACCATAGAAAAAAGATTTGCCGACAGCATGAGTAAATGCAAAAGTCCAGAAGCTTGCAAAGCTCATGAGCAGCAGTTAGAACAAGCCCGCAAACTGCAGGACATGATACAGTCGCTCTGCCATATCACGCTTTAGTCCAGGCAGACATACACAACTGGAGCAAAAAAATCACTTAATTTAGTTAGGAGGTATTTTATTATATGAGAACATTATTTCAGACAATAAAACAACAATTCCTAGAGGAAAACGATCTTGTACTTGTTTCCGTTACAGCATCCTCAGGGTCTACACCAAGAGGTGCCGGTTCCCGCATGCTGGTCGGAAAAAGCGGCAGAATTTCCGGAACCATCGGAGGTGGAGCTGTAGAATATCGTGCTGAATGTATGGCATTGGATATTCTTGAAAAAAAGGAATCCTGCCAGCATGAATTCCGGCTGAATCATAAAGATGTTGAAAATATTGGTATGATCTGTGGTGGTGATGTTACGGCCTTTTTCCAGTATCTTGATCATAACGATCCGATTATTATGGAAATCACGGAAACTGCGGAAAAATTCTATGAAGAGCGAAAAGATTTCTGGCTGATCTGCGATCTTCTCACCACCTCCGGTGTGAGCCTCTACAGTCCTGCATGCGGTCTCATCGGAACTGCCAATGTTCCTTCTTCTGTGTTATCTTCTTTATCTGCAAAGCCACACCGATATCATAGTGAAGATTATGATCTGTTTTCTGAACAGATGGGAACCTCAGGAACTGTCTATGTATTCGGCGGCGGACATGTCTCACAAAAGCTTGTCCCAATCCTTGCAAGCGTTGATTTTCGCTGTGTTGTCCTGGATGACCGGCCGGAATTTACAGATCCTGCTCTTTTCCCGGGAGCAGTTGAAACAATACTTTGTGATTTCAACCATCTAAAGCAGTATGTTTCTATCACAGCTGCTGATTATTGCTGCGTCATGACACGCGGACATTCCTATGATACCATTGTACAGGCACAGCTTCTCGCTACACCTGCATGCTATATAGGCGTCATTGGAAGCCGCGCAAAAAAAGCTGCTGTATTTCGCCGTCTGATTGAAGAATACAACATTAATGAACAAGATTTAAACCGTATCATCTCACCTATAGGACTGGAGATCAAAGCAGAAACACCGGCTGAAATCGCCATTTCCATCACAGGACAGATGATCCAGGTTCGTGCTGACAGAAAGGCTACATCAAAATGATGGCAAAATCAGTATATAAAGCTGTAATATTTGGTGCCGGACAAATTGGACAAATGACAGCAAGACTTCTCAACAGTCCCTGTCAGCTCCTGTGCTTTGCTGATAATGACCCCCATAAACACGGATCCTATATTGGGAATATTCCAGTCTGTTCTCCGGATGCTGCAGTAGCACTTCTCCCGGATCTGGTCATCCTGGGAGTTCTGGATGAAGAACGGCGTAATTCTATGATAAAACAGATGGAAAACCTGGGTTATCACGGACCTTTTCGTGATCCCTCCGTCCTTCGCATGTTTGACGCACGGGTTGCTGTTATGCGTCTTTTATCTGAGCAGATCTATCAATTGGATATTCCGGGAAATGTTGCAGAACTGGGTGTTTTCCGAGGTGAATTTTCTTCCCTGATCAGTGCAGCCTTTCCAGACCGAAAAATCCATCTTTTTGATACTTTTGAGGGCTTTTCAGAAAAGGATATCACAATAGAAGCCTCCGGTAATCTGTCCCGCGCCAAAACAGGTGATTTTTCTTCTACTGATATTGACTCTGTTCTTCATGTTATGCCAGATCCTACACGTACTGTGATCCACAAAGGATGGTTTCCAGATACCTTTTCCGATGTTAGAGATGAAACTTTTTGTTTTGTATCTCTGGACGCGGATCTCTATGCTCCAACTGCTGCTGCACTTCCTCTGTTCTATGAACGCCTGGCCACCGGAGGAGTTCTCTTGGTTCACGATGTGTACAGTACACAGTTTTCCGGATGCCGAAAAGCGGTTGGGGAATTCTGTCTGAAAAACCATCTGTTTGCAGATCCTGTATGCGATCTGCATGGAAGCGCAATAATCCGAAAATTATAAAAAGAAACGCCGGAACCGGTATTTACCGGAACCAGCGTTTCTTTTTCGTTTATTTATTGTATAGCCCTTTTTCACGTCCATGCCTAACCTTTATAAAGTTCCTTTCAGAACATTTTCCAACTGTTCATCGGACAGATCAACATGATAAAAAAGATCGAAAAATTTATGTATTTCTTCATTGATATCACATTTAATATATTCCGGATAAATCAATGCTGAGAACCATCGCATACCGATCAGACGATTTGGTCCTGCCGGACGATCCACCCAGCTAAACGGTGCATTCGGAGTTCCATAAACCTTTTGGTCCTGTACTGCTTTTAATGAAGCATAATCAGGATTGCTCAGGATATCTTCTGCTGCAGAACTTCCGCTTTTATCTGCCTTTGGTTCACCATTTACAACAATCACATCCGGATCCCATGCAAGAAGCTGTTCTGCTGAAATCTGAACACGAGATCCATCTCCCAATTCCAGATCTGCAACATTGACTGCATTGATGGCATCAAGAATCTGTGCATGCTGGGATCCCCTGGGTGCAGTTTCCAGTGAATCCTCTCCATTACCGAAGTATACACTGACTTTCTTTTCTTCTGGAATATCTGAAAGTGCATTAATATCAGTAAATACCTGCTCCGCATACTGGGCAAGCTCTTCTGCATGATCTTCTACACCAAGAAGTTCGCCCATAAAACGAAAAGCTTCCGCAGAATTATTAAGCTCGTTGTCTACTGCAACAACCGGAATTCCAAGGCTTTCTGATAACGCATCGCAATCAGAAACCATTGCATCATTAATCTTTCCACTATTAATAGCAATTGTAGGATTGGCAGCAATTACTGCTTCATAATTGACAGCATCACCCATTCCAAAATTAGGAAGATCCTGATATTTGTCCAGAATAATAGATTTCTCAACATCATTCAGTTCATAATTCCACCCAAGAAGCTTATCCGGTGCAACCATATACAGAAAAATTGCAGCTACAGGACCCGCTGAAAAAACAGATTCAATATTTTCTGCTGTTGGGACAGTTACTTTTCTTCCTGCCATGTCTGTGATCTCACGGGTTTCAGCAGTTTCCTGCGTGGCATCCTGCTCCGCACTCTGCGTCGGCTCTTCAGTAGCAGCTTTCGTCTCAGAATATCCTGTTAAAAGACTGATTGACATCACCAGACATATAAACAGAGCCAAAAGTTGTCTGTGCTTTTTCATAGACTCTCTCCTTTCTTTTCTCCGCATTACTCATAATTGACGCTTATTGAAATTGACTATACAATTTTTAAGTATTATAATGTATATGCGAATAGTTTTTAAAAACAATTCGGTTTTTCTGAGTATAACACCGTAAATTTGATTAGTCAAGTTACAAGGATGAAGGATTATGAATCTGACAGCTAATGAAAAAAATGCCGCCGCTGCCCGACAAAGACGATATGTTCTGCTGTTGGCGGTTATGCTGGTACTTTTGTTTATCATTATAGTACTCTCATTCTGGGTGGGATATTATCCGCTTACACCAGTGCAGGTACTAAATGCATTTTTATCAAAATTTGGTTTTAAAGGAGATATTTTACCCCAGGCAGTTACCATATTCTGGAATATCCGTCTGCCCCGTATTCTGTCTGCTTTATTTATTGGTGCTTCCCTCTCGGTAGCAGGTGCAACCTATCAGGGAATGTTTCGCAATCCACTGGTATCTCCGGATATCCTTGGAGTTTCTTCCGGTGCAAGTCTCGGAGCTGCTTTTGCAATTTTAAACGGAGCTTCCAACTGGATGATTCAGCTTTCTGCTTTTGCAGGTGGTGTGGCCGCAGTAGCCGCATCCTATCTTATCAGCCGAAAATCCGCACATTCCCAGACCCTCAGTCTTGTTCTGACCGGAACTATGATCATGTCACTCTGCAATGCCGGTGTCACAATGATCAAATATGTGGCAGACCCCAATGATGTTCTCCAGCAAATTACTTTCTGGCTTATGGGCAGCTTAACCAAAACCACAACCAAATCCTTTTGCTGGAGTGTTCTTCCAATGATCATTGGATTAAGTCTGATTTTTATTTTTCGATGGCAGATCAATCTGCTGACTTTGGATGAAGAAGAAGCCAAAAGTTTAGGAATCAATGTGCGTAAATATCGTCTGATTTTTATAGTCGCTTCCACATTACTCAGCGCCGCTGCAGTCTGTCTTGGAGGATTGATCGGATGGGTCGGGCTGATGATCCCCCATCTGGCACGTGCACTGGTTGGCGTTGATTACAGAAGGCTGATACCTGCAAGTGCGATCCTTGGCGGCGGATACCTGATACTTGTTGATGATATTTCCCGTTCCCTTTTGTCCATGGAACTTCCACTTGGCGTTGTCACAAGTATCATGGGCGCCCCCTTCTTTATCTATCTTATCATCAAACGAAAGGAGCGCGCGTAATTATATGCTTCTGGAAATTGAAAATGTTTTTGGCGGTTACGGCAATGGTGATATTTTAAAGGGTATCAGCTGCAGCGCAGACTATGGTGATGTGCTTTGTCTGCTTGGCCCTAATGGTTGCGGAAAGACCACTCTGTTCCGCATGATATTAGGTTCCCTTCCTGTTTCTAATGGAAAAATAAAGATAGCCGGAAAAAATATTAGTGACTTTACAACCAAAACACTGGCAAATATGATTGCATATATTCCCCAATATCATTCCCCTGTATTTGCCTATACAGTTCTTGATATGGTAATTATGGGGCGTGCTTCTCATTTCTCCGCATTTGAAACCCCAAAAGAGCCTGATCAGGAAGCAGCTTTTGCTGCCTTGGAGAAAGTAAATGCCCTGCCTCTTGCCAACAGGAAATATACTTCCTTAAGCGGAGGACAAAGGCAATTGGTTTTAATTGCCCGTGCAATCTGTCAGTCTGCAAAAATCTTCATCATGGACGAGCCAGCCGCCAATCTGGATTATGCCAATCATCAGCTTCTCATGGAAGTAATTTCAGGGCTGGCCAATCAGGGCTATTGCATTATTATGTCAACACATAGTCCTGAGCATCCCTTTTCCGTGGGAAACAAAGTTCTTCTCATGAAATCCGGAAAGGTTATGGGATTCGGCTCTCCCAAAGAAATCATTACATCTGAAACCTTACAATCTGTTTACGATATTGAAATGGATGTGATAACTACACACGACCGCTATGGCCGTGAACGAACTATCTGTTTACCGGTAAATAGCTCACCAAAAGTATTTTAGGAGAAATGATACATGGACTCTATATTGGATTATTTTATTTCTCTGCAGGAATCTGAGCCTGCAGAATTACCTGAGCGGGCTATAGAAAGATGGAATAAACGTGCAGACTTTTGGGAAGACGCACGCAAAAAGAAAGAAAAAGGTGATGAACGTGTCATCAGCGCAATAAACTACCTGGATTCCAAAGGACTTCTTGAAAAAAATTATGATGTCGCAGATATTGGATGCGGTCCCGGACGGTTTGCTGCTGCATTTGCCAAATATGTACACAAAGTAGTGGGGCTGGATATTTCTGATAAAATGGTTAAACACGGAATGGAACATATCCAAAATGAAGGCTTAAATAACGCTATACTCTATACATGTAATTTTCAGACATTAGATATTGATAAATCGGGGTATACGCATGCATTTGATTTGGTATTCAGTTCCATGACACCTGCAATCCACAATATGGACGGACTGATAAAATCTATGGAAATGAGCAGGGCATGGTGCTGTAATATCACGCATCTTGACAGACGAAATTCACTCAGGGAACAGATCTTACAGGAAGTATTTGGCAAACAAACAGCACCCCAATGGAATGGGCGATGGTTTTTCTCTCTTTTCAATATATTATTTCTGCTTGGATATAATCCTGAAACAAGCTATGAAAAACTCCATCGTGAAACCTGGGTAACTCCGGATGAACAATATATTGATTTCCTCATGGAGCACATGCTTCCTTCTGAAGAACATACACAGGAAAACGCAAATAAAATCATGCAATGGATTCAATCTCACTTAAACAAAGATGGGCAGATCAAGGAAATAACTGATTCCACTTATGGAAGAATTCTCTGGGATGTTCGAAACAAAACAATACGACCTGACTATAGAACTATTATAAAATGAAATGGGACTTTACTATGACTCAACATATATTTTTAACTGGTAAAAAACACATTGGAAAATCTACATTGATCCAAAAGATATTAGATGATTATAAGAAAACCTCTGATGGATTCCTGACTGTCCGCACAAAAAACTATCTGAAGGATCAGTATTCAGTTCATATGTACCATCTAAAAGAGAAGGAGCTCCCAAACGAATCTAATCTTTTGTTTTTATGCGGAAAAACAGATGAACACACTGCCGATACCTTTGATCGCCTTGGATGCAATATTCTTTCCATGTGTTCTGACTGCTCTTTAATTGTTATGGATGAGCTTGGTCCACATGAAGCAGACGCAGCTTTATTTCGGAGAAAAATCCTAAACCTTTTGGATGGGCAGACTCCCATTTTAGGGGTATTGCAAGAACCTGCAGAATCTTTCTGGCCTGAAATCGTAAATCACCCAAAGGTAGAAATCATTACAATTTCTGAAGACAATCGAAATGATTGCTCTTTACTTAATCACATTCAATATAAAATCTCATCTCCTTAATAATTACTCCCGGGGCTATGCGCTCGGAACTAACCAAAGGGTCAAGTAGCTTTTGAGAAGTCTCTTTGTGTATTTTCAATATTTTTATTCTCAAATCACCCCAAACACCTTCATCGCATTACTCTCCGTCACAGCCACAACCTCCTCGCAGCTGATCCCCTTAATCTCCGCAATCGTCTTCACAACCTCCGGCAGATACAGGGAGCTGTTTCTTTTTCCACGGTTCGGCACAGGTGCCATGTACGGGCAGTCGGTTTCCAGCAGAATCTGATTCAGCGGTGCATACTCTGCCACTTCCTTCAGCTTCCGGGAATTCTTAAAAGTAACCACTCCGCCGATTCCGAGATAAAGTCCCATATTCAGATACTCTCTCGCAATTTCTTTGCTATAGGAAAAGCAATGGATAACTCCATATATTCTTTCACGATATTCAACGTATCCTCCGCAGCGTCACGGCTATGAATGATAAACGGAAGCTGTTTCTCACGGGCAATGTCCATCTGCTGGCGGAATACCTTCTGCTGGAGAAGATGCTCCTCCTTCTCCTTATGCCAGTAATAATCCAGACCGATCTCGCCTACCGCAACCACTTTCTCCTCTTTAAACAGCTCTTTCATCTGTGCAAAGTTCTCTTCATTCAGGCAGCCGACCTCATCCGGATGAATCCCGACTGCCGCATATACAAATGGATATTCCTTTGCAAGTGCAATAACCTTCCTGCAGGAATTATATGCTGCACTGACATTTACAATTGTGCCAACGCCCTGCTCTTCCATAGAATTCAGCAATTCTACTCTGTCCTCATTAAACTGCTCATCGTCATAATGTGCATGTGTATCAAATATCATATATCCTCCGTCCCAAATCAAAAATGTTCTGTCCCCAGTATCCCAATATTTATCCCATCTTTTCCACACGTTATCCCAAGAAATTTCATGGTTATCCCACCCTTATCCCAAGGTTTTCCACATACTTATCCACATCATGTGGATAACTTGTGTGACAGATACTGTATATAGATGTCGGATATTGGAGATATATATCAAACAAGGACGGTGATTCCAAAAATCCTCCGTCCTCATTTTCATTCTTTCATATACAAAGCCAACTATTATCAACCAGTTTCTTTGTATCTTTCTATACTTGCATTAGCAGATCTCTGCACCGGCCGGCATATTCTTCTCCGGTGTCATAAGTGCCAGATTACCTTCTGCGTCTTCTGCGCACAGTAACATACCCTCAGATAATACTCCGGCAAGTTTTGCAGGTTTTAAGTTCACAAGAACCATAACCTTCTTGCCTACCATCTCTTCTGCAGAGTAATGTTTCTTAATTCCGGATACGATCTGTTTTACTTCGCTTCCGATCTTAACCTGTGAACAGAGAAGTTTCTTGGATTTTTTCACTTCTTCGCAGGCAATGATCTCTCCGATCTGGAACTGCATTTTTCCAAAATCGTCAAATGTGATCTCTGGTTTTGCTTCAATATCAATCACATTTTCTTCTTTTTTCTCTTCAACCGGTTCTGCTTTCTTTGGATGAAGTTCTTCTACTTTTTTCATTACTTCATTGACATCCAGTCTTGCGAAAAGGATCTCCGGTTTTTCTGTTACTTTTCCGTCTCCAAGCTGAGCAAGGATCTTCTCTGAAGTCTCCGGCATGAAGGATTCCAGAAGTTTTGCTCCTGCTTTGATGCTCTCGATCAGGTTGTAGAGAACGGTCTCCAGACGGTCTTTCTTTGCCTCATCTTTTGCAAGTGCCCACGGCATCGTCTCGTCGATGTATTTGTTGCAGCGTTTGAACAGTACGAAGATCTCTGTGATTGCATCTGCGACACGCAGTTCATCCATCTTCGCATCGACTCTCTTCGGAGTATCTTCTGTGACAGCCTTAAGATCTGCATCGACAGCCTTTTCTTCTTCTGTCTCGGCAACACCCTTATCTGTTACAACACCGCCGAAGTATTTATTTGTCATGGAAATAGTTCTGTTTACCAGGTTTCCAAGTGTATTTGCAAGTTCTGAATTGATGCGCTCAATCACAAGCTCCCATGAAATAACACCATCGTTTTCAAATGGCATCTCATGCAGCAGGAAGTAGCGAACGGCATCCACGCCGAACAGATCTACCATATCATCTGCGTAGATTACATTTCCACGGGATTTGCTCATCTTTCCATCACTCTGGATGAGCCAAGGATGTCCGAATACCTGCTTCGGAAGCGGCTCACCAAGTGCCATAAGGATACATGGCCAGTAAATCGTATGGAAACGGATGATATCTTTACCAATCAGATGCAGATCTGCCGGCCAATAACGATGGTACAGCTCGTCTGAATTGCCATCGACATCATAACCAAGACCTGTAATATAGTTGGTCAATGCATCAATCCATACATATACGATATGTCCCGGATCAAAATCTACAGGGATACCCCACTTGAAGGATGTTCTTGATACACACAGATCCTGCAATCCCGGAAGCAGGAAGTTGTTCATCATCTCATTCTTACGAGACTCCGGCTGGATAAAATCCGGATGTGTATTGATATGCTCGATCAGACGGTCAGCGTATTTGCTGAGTTTGAAGAAATATGCTTCCTCCTTTGCCGGCTGAACCTCACGTCCACAGTCCGGACATTTGCCATCGACAAGCTGTGCTTTGGTGAAGAAGGACTCACAAGGTGTACAGTACATACCTTCGTACTCGCCCTTGTAGATATCTCCCTGATCGTATAATTTCTTAAAAATCTTCTGTACCTGCTTCTCATGATAATCGTCCGTTGTACGGATGAACTTGTCATAAGAAGTATTCATCAGATCCCAGATACGCTTGATCTCAGCCGATGTCTCATCCACGAACTCCTTCGGTGTGGAGAGATTTTCAAATGCTTTAATCTCAATCTTCTGACCATGTTCGTCAGTTCCTGTCTGGAAACGCACGTCGTATCCGACGTATCTCTTATATCTGGCAATGCTGTCTGCAAGTACAACCTCATACGTATTGCCTATATGAGGCTTACCAGATGTGTATGCGATTGCGGTTGTAATGTAGTACGGTTTTTTAGGCATATGAAACCCCTCCCTTATTTTTGTTTTTAACCCACTCTTAATTTAAATTTCTGGACATCGCGCTCGTCATCGACTACCTCGATCTGACCGCCAAGTCCACGGATCTTTCCATCGAAATCTTCGTAACCACGCAAAATATACTTGATATCGTCGATGGTGCTGAACCCTTCTGCTGCCAGTGCGGCAATCACAAGTGCGGCACCTGCACGCAGATCCGGTGCTACCAGATTCGCGCCTGTGTATCCATCCACACCAGTGATCACTGCGGAATTACCTTCTACCTTGATGCGTGCTCCCATACGGGAAAGCTCACCCACGTATTTAAACCGGTTCTCGAAAATACTCTCCGTAATCACGCTTGTTCCCTGAGACAGTGCAAGTGTCACCGCCATCTGCGGCTGCATATCTGTCGGGAATCCCGGATATGGAAGTGTCTTAATCTGTGTTGCCTTGAATCTGCCATCCGCCATAACGCGAACCGCATCATCATATTCGATTACGCGCGCACCAATCTCATTCAGTTTTGAAGAGATTGCCTCTAAGTGCTTTGGAATTACATTTTTGATGAGAACATTTCCCTTTGTTGCTGCCGCCATCGTCATAAATGTTCCCGCCTCGATCTGATCCGGAATAATCGAATACTCCGTTCCTCTCAGCTTCTGAACACCACGGATACGGATGACATCCGTTCCGGCGCCCTTGATATTTGCACCCATACTGTTCAGGAAGTTCGCTACATCTACGATGTGTGGCTCCTTCGCAGCATTCTCGATCGTTGTCTTGCCCTCTGCAAGCACGGCTGCCATCATGATATTGATGGTTGCACCAACCGTTACCACATCGAGATAAATATGATTTCCAATCAACTGGTCTGCTTTCGCAACAACCTTACCGCCATTTACAATCTCTACTTTCGCACCAAGTGCCTCAAAGCCCTTGATATGCTGGTCGATCGGACGCAGTCCAATATCACAGCCGCCCGGCAAAGCAACCTGTGCATAGTTGTATTTACCAAGCAAAGCTCCAAGCAGATAGTAGGATGCTCGTATCTTCCGAATATATTCATCATCCACACAGACATCCTCGCCGGTTCTGATTGTTCCGCCGCAGATAGAAACTGTATGGTTATCAATGTATTTTACCTTAGCGCCAATTGTCTCGATTGCACGAAGTAATGTCTTTGTATCTTCTACATATGGTACATTCTCAATAATGCATTCTTCGTCTGTCATGACTGCTGCTGCAAGGATACCGAGTGCGGCGTTTTTCGCACCGGCAATCGAAACTTCACCTTCCAGAACATTGCCGCCTTTTATAACATATTTTTCCATTTCACACCTCTGTGCTGCCAGTTATTTTTTACGCTACTAGCCCATAATCTCAATAATTATAACACATTCCATTATTTTGTAAAGCATTTTACTTGTCTGCCTCACAATAAATGCATCGATAAATACGATTTTTTTCATCGGCTAATTTAAATATATGCACAATTCCTGGTTCTGTCGATGTGATACAGCGAGGATTTTTACATTTTTTCACATTGATCAGTTTTTTGGGCAATGCCAGCTTCTTTTTCTCGACCGTCTGTCCGTCCTTGATGATGCTGACTGTGATATCTGGATCGATGTAACCCAACACATCCAGATTCACATCGTACTCCTTATCAATCTTCAGGATGTCCTTCTTGCCCATCTTGCTGCTCTTGACGTTCTGCAGGATGGCAACGGAACAGTCGAGCTTGTCAAGTTCGAGGTCGTGATATACCTGAAGTGCCTTGCCAGCAGTAATATGATCCAGCACAATACCATTTTGAATACTATCTATCTTCATGATTCTTCCTCCTTAATGCAAATCCATTTCCTTACTCTGGGATCTTGGCAAGCTTGTCCGCAGACAGATTCAGCTTCGCACCATTCGCCTTGAGCAGTGTCAGCATCAGTGCCATACGCACGAATTTTCCATTCATAACCTGACGGAAATAGCAGGCACGTGGATCATCATCGATTTCCACAGAGATCTCGTTCACACGTGGAAGCGGATGCAGGATTGCAAGGTCAGACTTTGCATTTTTCAGCTTCTTTCCATCAAGAATGTATGTATCCTTCAATCTGACATAATCCGCCTCGTTGAAGAAACGTTCCTTCTGTACTCTTGTCATATAAAGCACATCCAGCTCGCTCATCACTTCTTCCATCGACTCTACTTCTTCATATGGAATATTCTTTGCTTCGAGCACTTCGGAGATAATGTATTCCGGCACGCGAAGTTCCTTCGGTGCAATCAGGATAAATTTTATATTTTTATAACGGGATAACGCCTTGATCAACGAATGCACGGTACGACCAAACTTCAGATCGCCACACAGACCGATCGTGAAATTATCCAGTCTTCCTTTCTCCCGCAGGATCGTGAGCAGGTCTGTCAATGTCTGTGTCGGATGGTTGTGACCACCATCACCAGCGTTGATGATCGGCACGCTGCTCACCATAGATGCCCGCATCGGTGCGCCTTCCTTCGGATGACGCATTGCAATGATATCTGCATAACAGCTTACCACTCTCGTTGTGTCTCCTACGCTCTCGCCCTTCGTTGCTGACGAAGAATCAGCCGAAGAAAAACCAAGTACATTTCCGCCAAGCTCCATCATTGCTGATTCAAAGCTAAGTCTTGTTCTTGTACTTGGTTCAAAAAATAATGTTGCAAGTTTTTTGCCCTTACACGCTTCGCAATACGCTTCTTTGTCGTCGATGATATCCTGTGCCAGCTTCAAAATGCCATCGATTTCTTCTACGGTCAGGTCTGTTGAATCAATTACATGTTTCATTTCTGGTTTCCTCCCATTGAACGCACGTTGTTTTTTCGGAATATCTCATCGATTGCAAACCGGTCTTCCCGGTTGCAAACGAGGATATATGTTTTTCGATTCGCACGAATCTTCAGTACGATTACATTGCTGTCCTCCCCCTGGTTCTCCAGGAGAAAGGACCGCATGAATTCCCATTCGATAAATGTGGTTCCGACCAGCACTCCATCTTCTGTGATGCCACTCTGTATCCGGGTGGACAGCACGATGAACAACACAAACATCAATACCGCAGGCACAAATATGTAGATCTTAAAATATACCAACACAACAAGTCCCACAAGTCCAAGGTTCGCATAGACGACCTCAGAGATATTTAATTTGTGATGCAGCCGGCTCTTTATGACGATCCCAGACTGTTTTTTCACGGCAGAGACGCAGACAAGCGCGCCCGTACCAAAGCCAAGGAAAAGCACAAACGCCAGTACCGAAAGCCACACATCCATATATTATACCACTTAGATTCCTTTTATCAATGTATACATGACAGCTTTTTCTGCGTGTCTTCTGTTTTCTGCCTGATCGAGAATATGATCAAGGTTCTTCATCTCCACTTCCTTCGAAATCTCGAAGCCTACATGCATTGGCATGTCGTGGAAGACAAGTGCATGACTGCCCTCTAAGAACTCATCGTTCAACTGATATGGCATCATCTTATCCATGAGTTCTTTCTTCTTATCCTGATATGCAGGATCGTTGAAGAACTCCATGTCAAGCCATGTATCGGTGTAGCAGATATCCATATCCTTGACATATTTCTTCACTTCGTCCATCGGCATGTTCGGATCAAGCTCTACATAGTAACCAGTCTTCTTTGCTTCCTCATAGAAGTCCGGTCCGCAGGCAGTATCATTTACAAGCGGGGTAAGTCCGTACAAAGTTCCCTGCTTCATCTTGGAGAAGAATTCTACCAGTGAATTGAATACGTTGTTCTTTGCACCGATATATAAGAACTTGACATTCAGACTACCAAACTTCTCGATGATCGTCAGTGCATCTGCCAGAATCTGGCAAGGATGGTACGAGTTATCGCAGCCATTGATAAATGGTACCGTTACATTGTCACCGAACAGCTCAACGGTCTCGTTTTTCACGAGACGTGCCATGATGATGTCCACATTGCGGCATACATATTTGATCTCAGAAACCGGCTCGCCAAGAACAAAGTTGCTGTCCTTCCAGAGCTGGTTGTAGTAGGTTCCGCCAAGCTCTGTCATTCCTGTCGTGAAAGAAAGGAATGTACGGGTACTTGTCTTCTCAAACAACGTATAGAGCTTCTTGCCCTCCAATGCGTGGCTGTACTTCTCCGGGTTCTTCTTCATATCCAGTGCAAGATCAAGAATCTTCTGCAGCTCTTCCGCAGAGAAATTCTTGAAATTCAACATATTCTTCATGATATCTTCCTCCTGTTTTCTACAAATATTTCTTTAAGTCGTCTACCTTGTCGGTCTTCTCCCACGGAAGGTCGATATCGGTTCTTCCGAAATGTCCATAAGCGGCTGTCTGCTTGTAGATTGGTCTGCGCAGATCAAGCATCTTGATGATACCAGCCGGACGCAGGTCGAAGTTCTCACGGATGATCTCTACGAGCTTATCATCTGCAAGCTTACCTGTGCCAAATGTATCTACCATGATGGAAGTTGGTCTTGCAACACCGATCGCATAAGAAAGCTGGATCTCACACTTCTCAGCCAGTCCGGCTGCCACGATATTCTTTGCTACATAACGTGCGGCATACGCTGCGGAACGGTCTACCTTTGTGCAGTCCTTTCCAGAGAATGCTCCGCCGCCGTGACGTGCATATCCA
>OGIV01001175.1_pt1 | contig 16336 bp, 13 predicted proteins | sample 1571861 | NCBI WGS metagenome assembly OGIV01 (sample SAMEA2582099, study PRJEB24529) | metagenome | biome: Human gut stool | place: China | collected 2011 | reverse complement strand
ATTTGAAAAAAGATAAAAATGTACTTGTAGTTGCAGATGGAGCTGCATTTGGTTCGGAAGTAGAAAAGATTGAATTATATGCCAGACAGAATAATAATTGTTATTTATATCTGCCAGAGTCATTTGAATGGCTGATATTGAAATCAGGTGTTATTAAAAATGCAGATTTGTCAGCAATATTACAAAATACGTGGGATTATGTGGACAGCAGTATGTATATGAGCTGGGAAAGATATTTTACAGCTTTGTTAGTAGAATTAACCAATAATACATATTTACAGTATAGTAAAAATGATTTGAATGATGTCTATATTAAGGGCAGTATAAAGGATAATATAGTAAAGCAGATAAAAATATTAAGTAATATTTTGCAAAGTGAAGAAAATAAATAACAAATTATTGCACACAGGACATCAACAATACAGATGGCAGACAGGGTTATAGGCTTGTAGATACCTTAATTTAAAGTATAGATTATTTGCTTTATAGAAATGCTTTGATATAATAATACATTATTAGTAATATAGCATATTATTGTTATTGATATATTTTGCGATAATTAGAATATATTGATGAGATATATTTAATTTATAGGAAAGGGGCAGGATATGTTAAATATATATTATGGAGATATGGAAGAAGCTGTATATAATACAGCAGTATATTTTAAAAATACATATGAGGATAACTGGATAACAGAACCTATAGTCAGGGATATAATAAAAGATGTTGATAAATCAGAAGTTATTGACAGTAATCTTATAGAAAGTCCAGTGTTGGGTAAGATATCACCACTTGCGTTATCTGGTGGAACAAAAACCTTAATATTAATAATAAATGATAAAGAGAAAATATTTAATGCCTCAACCTGTGGTAATAACTGTGCAAAGTGGCTTCTAAAAATATCTGAAAATGAAGATGTAACTATTAATCTGAGGCATTTGATGGATTTCGGAGCTGGAAGGTTTAACATAAAAGTACTTAATACAGATAAGATAGTTCACAATATGAGCGAATTATTAGATGAGGCTATGGCATATGTCTAGGGGGATATATGAAAGGAAAGTATAGAATAATAGTAGAAAATAAGAAAATAAGATATGATTTCGAGGTAAAACGTAATATTACAATAATAAAAGGTGATAGTGCAACCGGTAAGACAACACTAGCAGATATGATAGCAGAGTATGAGGAAAATGGAGCTGATAGCGGAATAAGATTAGCATGCGACAGGGAATGTCATATTTTGCAGGGGCGATATTGGAAAGCTTTATTGGCAGAGATGAAGAATAGCATAATTTTTATAGATGAGGGAAATAAGTTCGTATCAAGTGTAGAGTTTGCAGAAGAAGTAAAAAAGTCAGACAATTATTTCGTTATAATAACAAGAGAGACACTTGAAACACTTCCATATAGTGTAGATGAGATATATGGCATAAGAAATTCCGGTAAATATGGAACATTAAAAAATGTATATAACGAAATGTATAAGATATATACAAATGTTAATGTAAAAGAAAGCGTTAAAGTAGATTATATTATAACAGAAGACTCCAAGGCAGGATACCAGTTTTTCAAAAAAGTATATTCATCAGAACATTTACAGTGTATATCAGCAGATGGAAAGTCAAATATATATAAGCATTTGAAAAAAGATAAAAATGTACTTGTAGTTGCAGATGGAGCTGCATTTGGTTCAGAAGTAGAAAAGATTGAACTATATGCCAGACAGGGTTATAAGCTTATAATTGACAATAACAACGAATAGTGTTATATTACTCCACCCTATCATCATTAAAATTATAAAAAGAAGATGATTATTGAGTACAAATCATATGTAATGTAACTCAATAAATATATGGGGATGAAAGGATCAGAGTGGTTTTATGACATTTTATCAGGAATTACAGTTAAGTTCTGCAGGCTCTAAACAGCTTATTAAGAACACAAAAGATGCTAAAGAGAAAAGAAAACATATATTAATATATAATTTCAAGGTTTACCTTGTTATGGTATTCTGTGTAGCAGTTGTTACAATATTCAGTAAGCTTCTAGGAAGTGCTAACAGTGTGGTAGGTGTTACAGTACTTCTTGCAGTGCTTGTGTTAAGACAGGCAGATTTTGGAATAAAGACATCACATGGACTTTTGTCAATTATGGGAATATATGCTATATTGATAGCAGGACCAAGGCTTAGTAATATGGTGCCACCTGTTGTTGCATTTCTTATTAATATAGTATGTATAATGCTTCTTATGATAATGGGCTGTCATAATGTAATTATGTATAATCATTCGACATTTGTGCTTGGTTATCTGTTATTACAGGGGTATGACGTTACAGGACAGGACTATGTGTTAAGGGTTATCGGACTTCTTTGTGGTATGGTAATTTGTATGATTATCTTTTATAAGAACCAGAAGAACAGACCATATCGAAGAACATTCCAGGATTTATTCTATGAATTCAATATTAATTCGGCAAGAAACAGATGGTATATCAAGCTTACATTTATAGTATCAAGTGCAATGTTTGTCATGAACCTGCTTAATATTCCAAGAGCGATGTGGATAGGTATAGCGTGCATGTCAGTGTGCCTGCCATTTTCAAAGGATATAGAAGGACGAGCAGGCAAGAGAGGTGCGTTTAATGTTGTTGGATGTCTGATTTTTTCAATATTATACACAGTACTTCCACAGTCAATGTATCCATATATTGGTATGATAGGTGGAATAGGTGTCGGATATTCAGCTGGTTATTCTTGGCAGACAGTATTTAATACATTTGGTGCACTGTCGATAGCGGCGGAACTGTTCGGACTTAAATATGCTGTTTTACTTAGAATAGGTGTAAATGTAGTAGGAGCGGCATATACATTGTTATGTGACAGGTTGATAGATAAGATATATAACTGGTACACACAGCGAAAAGTAGAAACTGCGTGATGTACAGGAATTCGGCGGTATTGTAAGATTATCAGCATTTTAAGATGTCGGTTTGGGAGTAAACGTATAAGTATAGAAATGGTATGTGAAACTGGTTAAGTTGTTATGATGATAACATATATTTCTATAAAAATATTTTTATAGAAAGTAAGTCTGGTGTAAGTTAATATGTATATTATCATGTGATATTATAAATGAGCAGATAAAAAATGTAGATATGAATATAATACGGAGAATGAGCATATGTATCATATTATTCTTGTTGAAGATGACGAGCAGATAAGAAAAAGCCTTACGGAGCTGCTCACATATAAGGGATATACAGTAACAGCGGTGGAAGGTGTGCAGAAGTTTTATGAGAGTATTAAGAAAACAACATACGATGCATATCTTTTAGATGTTATTCTTCCTGATGGAAGTGGTTATGATATATGTGAGAATATAAGAGATAAGACGGAAGCACCTATAATATTTATAACCTCAAGTGATGATGAAGAGTCAGTAGTAAAAGGACTTGATATAGGCGGAGATGATTATATAACAAAGCCTTTTCACAATGCAGAGCTTCTGTCGCGTATAAGCTCTAACCTAAGACGAAGTGCAAGATTCAAGGAGAATTCATATAGTGTTGGTGATATTAAAGTACTTTTTGATAAGTATAAGATATTAAAAAATGGTGTAGAATTAGGCATAACCCCGACAGAGTTTAATATAATAAAAATACTTATACAGAATAAAGGCTGTGTTGTTAAACGTGAGGTCATATATGACAGAATATGGGACATGCATGGCAATTATGTTGAGTATAATACACTCACAGTTGCTGTAAGCAGAATTAAAGCAAAGCTTGGAACATATGGAGAAAAGCATCAGTCTTATATAGAAACAATAAGAAATGTAGGATACAGGTGGATAGATAAAATATAGGGGTAAATAGTGTTTATGGGTAATCAGGACGATATCGAACAGAAATTTATGGATTTTAGAAAAAAACAGACATTATTTATTGCAGCTTCATTTATAGTAAATGCAGCTGTAGTAATGCTTTTATGCCTGTATTATAATCTTAAGCAAAGAGCTCTTACAGGGGCTCTTTATTTGTATGATAAAACATCAGCAGAGAATTATCTTGATGTGCTTTCTAAGATGAAAATCACGCAGGCTGTAGGCAGATATGTTAATGAGGGAAATGCAGCTATTGAAAAAATCGGATATGGAAGTAAAGGGTATAGCTATATATTTCTTTTATCAGGGGAAATATGTATATATATAATTGCATTACTTATATTATCAGTTATATTCATATGTGGCATGGTAAGCATCAGAAGCATGACAGCTCACAGTGTTATAGCTGATGCTTTAGCAGTTAAAGAACGGAATGTAATATTAGAAAACAGGCTTAAACAGGAAAACGAATATAACAAAAAACAGCAGAGAAAAATGCAGGATTTTATAGAAAATATAGCACATCAGATAAAAACTCCGCTTGCAGCGATAATCTTAAATCTTGAATTTATGCAGGAATTGAACATGGATGAGCGTATGGGAAGACTTGTTGATGAAAGTGCGGGAAGTGCCTTCAGAATACGGGACTTTATAAGAACACTTCTTAACATAAGCAGATTTGAAAATAAGAAAGTAATAATAGCGGCTGATGAAGTAATCATAGGTTCAATTATAACAGATAGCATAAATAATTGTATGAATTGTATGATACATGAAAATCAGAATGATATTTTTATAGCAAAATATGATGATAAATGCGAAAGTGCGGTTATATATGCAGATGAAATGTGGCTGGTTGAGGCAATAGCTAATGTTATAGGAAACAGTGCAGACTATATTAAAAATATTCCTGATGGTAAAGTGTATATAACTGCAGGCTGTGATGAAAGAAAGGTTGTTATAAGAATAGAAGATAATGGGAATGGATTAACTGTTAAAGATCAGGATGATATATTTGACAGGTTCTCTACAACAAGAAACAGTGCTTCGGATATGCATGTAGGATTAGGACTTAATCTGTCAAGACTTATAATAGAGGCACATTATGGCATAATAAAAGCAGGTAACAGTGAAGAATATGGAGGAGCAGAATTCACGATAATACTTCCAAGATATAGACTTAAGGATAAGAGATAATAAGATGTGAGAAACAAAAGGTCAAAAACTTGTGAATGTAAGTCTGAGGTAAGTTAACAACAATATAATCCGCATATCAGATATGAAAGTAACTAAAGTCAGGAATAAAGTATTAAAGATATCTGGAATAATATACAGACTTTATTAAAGGAGGATATGCTATGGATATATTAAGAGCAGAAGGAATAAGTAAAACTTACCGGACAGGAAGCGTTGAAGTGAAGGCACTTAAACAGTGTAGTATTAACATTCAGAAAGGCGATTTTACAGCTGTGATAGGAAAAAGTGGTTCTGGAAAGTCCACTCTTTTAAGAATATTGGGGACTATAGATAAGCCTGATTCAGGAAAAGTGTACATAGATGATACAGATATAAGCACGCTTAATAATAAATCACTTGCCAGGTTCAGGCGCACAAAGATAGGCTTTATATATCAGGATTATAGTCTTGTGCCAGAATATACAGCTTATGAAAATATCATACTTCCCATTATACTTGATGGTAAGAAACCAGATAGAGATGAGGTCAGCCGTCTTATGGATATATTATCCATCGGACACTGTTTAAGAAAGCTTCCATCGAAGATGTCCGGAGGTGAGCAGCAGAGAGCTGCCATAGCAAGGGCAATGATAGCACATCCGGCAGTTATACTCGCAGATGAACCTACAGGCAACCTTGATGTGGCTAGTGCACAGACAGTTGTACAGATGTTGGCAGAAGCTTCCAATGAATACAATCAGACCATAATAATGGTTACGCATGATAAGCAGATGGCAGAATATGCAGATAAGCTGCTTACGATAGTTGATGGACATGTGAGCATGGGAGTAGATGATACGATAGCTGAAGGTAATGACAGGGGGTGAGCTTTTTATGAATGGCAGACTCATATTACTTTGTTTAAAAAGTATGCTTAGAAGATGGAAGAGAGTATTAAGAACAATAGTAACAGTTTTTATCGCATTTCTTTTTGTGGCAGGTATGCTTCTTTTTCAGGAAAATATGTATCAATATCAGACAGCAGTGGCAAAGAAACATTTTGGCGACTGGTTTATAATGAATCCATATTACAATGCAAAGAAAGATAATGTATTAGGTGAACACATTTATCTTGAAAAACCTAAGCTCGCTTATGTGGTAAATAGTATATATGATTATGATAAGGAAACAGATGAAAAGATAGGTTTCTTTACACAGGATTTTATACATGCAGGAAATATTAAGCTTGATAAGGGAGAATGGCCAAAGGAAGACACTGATGTTGCAATTGACTGGAATACACTGTTAAAGCTAAACCAGGGATATGAAATAGGGGATATAATCACCATCCATACATACACAGGACCTTCAACAGATGAGGAAAATGAAGTTACAAAAACCTACAGACTGTCGGGGATAATAGATAGTTACACAAACATATGGCAGGGAGGCGGGAATCTTCCAGGTATAATACTGACAGAAAATGAATGTGGAAACATTAAGCACAGCAATGATATTAAACAAAAAAACATTGCAATATATGGGATGAAAAATATAATACAAGAATCTGATTATGAAGCAATGTTTAACAAAATGCAGAAGGACACTGACAAAGAAATGGTGTTTAACAGTAGTGTCTATGCATATAAACCATGGGGTAATGAACTTGTATACAATTATATATTTATTCTTGTAATGCTTGTAGGTATCGCAGCTATAACTTATCAGATGATGGCATATAATATGACCAGGAAATATACGATGGATATATATATCAGGGAAGGAGCAGCAAGAGGCCAGATAACAGGAATGTATATGTGCGAGAATTTTATTATACTGCTTCTGTCATCATTTCTTGGACTTTTTACAGCATGCCAGCTTGCAAGGCTTATATGCAGCGCTATAGGAAAAAATATGGGTGTAAGCTTCTTTTATATAGGAAGCAGTACATATATTAAAATGCTTATTACACTTATATTGTCTGTTGTAATAAGTATCATATTTAATATATATATGAATATATCCCATGTGATTAATAAATCTGTTAAGATTAAGATAGGCAAAAATCATAATGATAATGAAGAAAGATATGTGCCATCCAATAATAATAAAAATAACGGAAAAGAGATTAATAACAGGAATTTCATATATCAGACACACATAAGGTTAATGCATACAAATGGCTTTCTGCCCAATATGTTTATAAGACTTTTTACACTTGTGATGACAGCGGTAATGGTGCTATGTGCCATTAATATGTACACTGCATATAAGGCATATGAAAAAAATGCAGATGCAGATGATATGGTTGCCTATAAGAAGGAAAACAATACATCAGCATATGTATATTATTATAATGAAGATATTAATGAATATAAGGAAGAGGTGCAAAAGAGAAAAGAAAGTGCATCTAAGTATGCAGCAACAGATTATAAAGAAGCAACGGAGCATAAAATATATAATAAATTCAGGATAAATATAAGTTCTTATCAGGATTATCTGGATAATGCTGATACTGAGTATATTTTTGGAATAGACAGAAAGCTTACATTAAATAACAATCTTAAATGTGCAGATACATACATTTATAAAGGAATAGATGAGAATACGTTAAAAGCTATTAAAGATATAGATGGAGTTGAAGAAGTACGCCTTGGATATTTCGAAACTGGAAGAAGCTGGTACTGGGATGGAATGGACTATAATAAGATAGGTGCAGATGATTATATATCAGATAGTGATGGAAAGCTTGATGAAAAGAATTATAAATATCTGTATGCATCAGAGTATGTAGAACCAGATAGCAGTATATATGATATTATATGTAAATATGCAGGCGGTGATGCACCTGACTATGAAAAATGGGCGGCTGGTGAGCTTTCGGTAGTTTTTAAGGATACCAATATAAGAGGACAGTATGATGATACATTACAGCCTGGTATGACACTGAACTTATATGGATATGCTGATAATATGAGAAACGACCAGTTTGTATATCATCAGTGGGATGGAAGTGAAAGTGAATATTCGGATGCACTCATAAGATATTATATGGATAATGTATGGGAAAAATATGTTAACGTAAAAGATGATCCTGACACAGCAGATGTAATAGCTAATCATAAAACATGGAGCTGGAACCGTGCATACAAATATGTTAGTAATAAGCTTTCACTTGATAGACTTGAAGAGCTTAATCTTATATCAAGAACATGTCTTTCTGGCTCAAATGTTGAATCACAGACTAAGACTACACAGGAAACACGTGAAAGATATGATGAGGGAGTCATATCAGAGGAGGCTTATCGGGGATTTCTTGGAAAATATGTCAACACAGAGCTTGAAAGAAGATATCGTTATAAAACAAGATATACACCAGCAACTGATACAAATGTGGCAGCAGTCATATACATTACTGATGAAAACAGGGATGAGATTAATGCTGCATTTAAAGAATATATACCTGAATTTGGACAGTTTACCATGATTTCTACAACGGCTCTTTTACAGGAGGCGCTTAGTAATCAGAATGAAAATATTAAACAATATTTTCTACTTAATGAGCTTCCTGATGAACTTACATTAAAGCTTAAATATAATCAGGTAAATATACGCTATGGTATAAATTCAGCTTTAGTGTCAACTGGTAACATAGTATCCGCATATCTTGGACAGAGTGGTTTCTCATATAAAAGTTATTCAGAAGAAAAGGATCTGTTAAAACAGAAAACTATTGAAACAATGATGCTATATGGAATATCCCTGTTAGCAGCTGTGTTTGTTGTTATTGCAGTATCTGTTCTTATAGTAAAAAACAGATGTGAGAAATATGAAAGCAGATTAAGAATCATAAAAAGGACAGGTGCTAAAGATACAGTGCTTATAAGAATATGTATGCTTGAGTGTGTAAGAGAAGCAATATGGTGTCCATTTGTCGCTATTATTGTAATACTGCTTGACTGGATAACGATAACACTGCATATAAGAGATGTAAAGTGAAAATATAAAAACTATATAAGATATTTTCACTGACAATAATGCTGATGAATTAATAAATTAGAGAATTAAATATAGAATTAATAGGACAGGATATTTATACATACATAAATAAGTGTTATTATGTATATATTGAGCGGTGTCTGTGAACATAAATACTGCTGGTTTTTAATGACCAGCAGTTTTTATGCAATATATGGGGAATAGTATATAGCATAATTCTTACTATAGCGGAGGATATTATATGACAGGAACGATTAATTCAGAGGCCAGGCTGTCTACTTTTGAGGCAATATGTATGATAGTTGGCAACAGCATAGGAACAGGTATTATAGCAGTTCCATATCTTGCAACAAAAAACAGTATGCTTGATGTTATATGGATGGTTGCTATTGCTTATATAGTCAATGTAATATTGCATTTAATAATAGCTGAGCTTTCATACAATAATGGAGGTGTACAGCTTGTAAAAAGCTTTGAAGGAGAACTTTTTACTGGCAGGATGAAAAAGGTGTTCAGCTGGATAATGTTTATAGTATATGGATTGGCTATTATGATAGGCGTGAGTGGCAATATCAATGGTGGGGCGCAGATATTTGTGAACTGGTTTAATATTCCGTTGTGGGCAGCACAGCTTATTTATTATGTGATAGCTGGAATAGTAGTATTTATAGGGATGAAGGCTGTAGGAATAGCACAGAAGTATGCAGTTGCGGTACTCATGGTTATAGTTGCAGTTATGACGATTGGTACATTTATGCATCCTGTTAATGCTTTGTATACAGCACCATTTCATTTGAACAATCTGCTTGCACTTTATAGTATGGTGGTTTTTGCAACCTCTGCTAATCAGGCAGTTATACAGGTTGTTAAGGGACTTGATGGAGATGCGGGAAAGATTAGAAAGACAATATTTGCAGGTTTCGGATTGTCCTCTCTTTTCGTGCTTATTGTAACACTTACAGTGCTTCTTGGAACTAAGGGAACACTGGATAAGGAGCTTGCCTATATGTAGCTTGGTAAAAGCATAGGAAGCTGGGCTATGATTCTTGCAGGTATATTTTCTTTGTTTGCCCTGCTTACAACCTTCTGGTCTAATACACTTGCATTAAGAGATGTAGTTCATGAGCAGATAGGAACAGGAAACAGGATAAGCTGGCTTATAGCTACCATTCCATGTATACTTTTTGCTATATTTGGTGTAAGCAGTTTTATAGTCCTTACAAGGATAATGAGCGGTGTAGTTGTGCTAGTCAGTATTATGCTTGTGCTGACTTATGGAAAGTCAAGGAAAAAGGCTGGAAACAGTCCTATATGTGGTGTGTTTGGCACAGTTTATTTTCAGGTGCTTATGGTTATATCTACGATAATATCTGCAATCGGGGCACTCATACCACTCAGTTGATAAAAGCAAGATTTGTGCCTCGCACAAACTTGAGATGCGCAAAGAAGCAGCGCAAGAATGGAGATTACTATGTACGAATCAGACGAATTTAAACAACTGGATAATGAAACATTTGCACTTAAGATAAATACAAACAGAGCTTATAAGATACTTCAGCTTACAGACATGCATCTTGGATTTGGTATATTTTCAAAGAAAAAAGACAGGCTTGCACTTAAGGCTGTAAGTCAGATTATAAAAAGGACTAAGCCTGATCTTATTGTGATCACAGGTGATTCGGTATTTCCATTCTTCCCGAAAGCCGGAACTATGAACAATAAACGCCAGGCAGAAATATTTATAAGATTTATGGACAGCTTTGGTATACCATATGCACTTGTTTATGGTAATCATGACTGTGAAATGTTTGCAAGATACAACAAGGATAAACTGTCAGATGTATACAGCTCAGGTAAATACAGTATATTTACAAAGGGTAGAAAAGACATATATGGAATGGGTAACTACTTCATTAATCTTACAGACAGCGATGGAAAAGTTATACTTCCGCTTGTTTTCCTTGACTCTAATATGTATGGAGATGGTGGCTGGTTCTACAGTGGTTTTGACTGTATACATGAAGACCAGGTAGACTGGTGTATGGATAAGCTAAGTAAGTTAAAAAAAGAGAATAGTGACATCAGAGCGATGGCATTTTTCCATATTCCTGTAAATGAGTTCAAAGAGGCCTATGAAAAAATGAAAATGGGAGATAAAGCAGTTGTATATAAGCATGGCAATATAGGTGAAGCTGATGACCATTTCGGGATTCCAAAATTTGAGGGCACTTTTTTTAGCAGAGCAGTGGATAATGGTATTATAAAATGGATGTTTTGTGGACATGACCACCTTAATACGCTGTCTCTTGTGTATAAAGGTATCCAGCTGACATATGGAATGTCTATAGATTATCTTGGCTATAAAGGGATAATGAATAGGCATACGCAAAGAGGAGGAACACTGATAACAAGGCATACAGATGGAAGTGTTTCTATAAAAATGGTTCCGCTTAAAGAAACATTGTAAAAACATTGCGGTAAAACATTGCAGTGAAACATTGCAGCATAAATAAGATTGATAAATAAGAGTCATTCTGATAAAATGTTAATATTCGGGCTTATGTAATATTTTAGAATTGGCTCTGAATAGTAATGACATTAAAGCGTTTCAAGGATTGGAGAACAAGTTAGGATGAGAATAGGTTTTGATAATGATAAGTATCTTAAGATTCAGTCAGAGCATATAAAAGAGAGAATAGGAAAGTTTGGAGATAAGTTATATCTTGAGTTTGGAGGAAAGCTTTTTGATGATTTTCATGCTTCAAGAGTACTTCCAGGATTTCATCCAGACAGCAAGCTGCAGATGCTTATGCAGTTATCGGATGTGGCTGAGATAGTTATAGTTATAAGTGCAGCAGACATCGAAAAGAATAAGGTAAGAGGTGATCTTGGAATCACATATGATGTTGATGTTTTACGACTTATAGGAGAGTTTGAAAAGAAAGGTCTGTTTGTTGGAAGTGTAGTCATAACTAAGTTTACAGGACAGAGTGCAGCTATCCAGTTTAAAGAAAAGCTTGAAAAGAAGGGAATCAGGGTATACCAGCATTATGTAATAGAAGGTTATCCATCTAATATTCCTAACATAGTAAGTGATAATGGTTTTGGAAAAAATGATTATATAGAAACAACAAGACCACTTGTTGTCATAACAGCACCAGGTCCAGGAAGTGGAAAAATGGCAACATGTCTTTCACAGCTTTACCATGAGAATAAAAGAGGTGTTAAAGCAGGATATGCCAAGTTTGAGACATTTCCTATATGGAATATACCGCTTAAGCATCCGGTCAACCTCGCGTATGAGGCTGCAACAGCAGATCTTAATGATGTGAATATGATAGATCCTTTCCATCTGGAAGCATATGGAAAGACTGCGGTTAATTATAACCGTGATATAGAGATATATCCTGTACTTAATGCTATATTAGAAGAAATATATGGTGAGAACACTTACTATAAGTCACCAACTGATATGGGTGTAAATATGGCTGGTAACTGCATAGTGGATGATGAGGCATGCTGTGAAGCATCCAAGATGGAAATAATAAGAAGATACTATGATGCAGTTAACAGGGTGACTAAAGAGGAAGCATCTGAAAGTGAAGTATATAAGATAGAGCTTCTTATGAAGCAGGCAAAGATTACAACTGATGATAGAAAAGTAACAGTAGCAGCTAAGAAGAGAGCTGAGGAAACTGGCGTTGCATGTGCTGCTATAGAGTTTGAAGATGGTACAATAATCACTTCAAAAACAACAGATTTCTTAGGAGCCTCATCAGCACTCATACTTAATGCACTTAAGTATCTTGCTGGAATAGAGCATGATGAGAAGCTTATAAAGCCAGAGTTTATTGAACCGATACAGAATCTGAAGGTGGAACATCTTGGTGGAAGGAATCCAAGACTTCATAGTGATGAGGTTCTTATAGCACTTGCACTTACATCAGTAACTAATGAGAATGCGAAAAAAGCGATGGAGCAGCTTCCTAAGCTTAAGGGTTGCCAGGTTCATACAACAGTTATGTTATCTGAGGTAGACACTAAGACATTTGCAAGATTAGGAGTGAATCTTACATCAGAACCGGTAAGAGGAAGTAAGAAATTTTATTAATATATGGATTTTATAATATAGAATCATAGATAAAGAACAGAAAAGACTGTTATACTATAAAGTGATATTCAACTCTTATAGTATAACAGTCTTTTTGATGTTAATTATTATTGTTTTGTAAGCATTTTACGATAGCTGCTTGGTGACATACCAACAGCCTTTTTAAATACATCACCAAAAAAGTTGCTGTTATTATATCCACATTCGTATGCTATTTCTGTAATACTTTTTTCGGAAGATATAAGCAGCGATTTGGCTGCCTCTATCCTTGTTTTAGTAAGGTATTCCTTGAAAGTCATATTAGTAAATATTTTGATTTTTTTGGTAAGGCTGGATTCGCTTATACCAAACTGGGCAGCAGTTTCTGGCAGTGTAAGCTGTCTGCCATAGTTGTTTTCTATGAAATTCACAATTTCACCTATTGTAATGTTAGATAAATTAGTCTTCTGATTTATATTATGTGTATAACGCTGACATCGTATAAGATATATAATCAGTTCAAAAAAATAAGCTTTAGTAAGTGACTCAGACATATTGTCGAGACTATATTTTTCAAATTGTATTTTCTCAAATATATTAGATAGATTTGAAAAACTTTTTCTTGATAATTGCAAATGTTTATTTATGAAAAGATTATTTATTTCATCCTTGAAATCCTTGTTAAAATACCAGTTTAGCTGTTCAGTAGATATATACAGGACAGTTCTTTTGACATCCTGAGTAAAGGGGTATATAAAAGTATGTTCTTTAAAAGCAGGTATAAAAAGAACACTTCCATCTTCAAGACAATATGTTTCATTATCTATATATACATTACATTTTCCAGATTGAAGAAAATATATTTCGTTGTATTGATGGGAATGTGTAAGTGGTACATTTTTATTAACATGACGGATTCTATGGTCTATTACAAAGTCTTTGCTTACGGTTGATAACATATGGATTCCTCGCTTAGTATGTATATATTGTATAAGGTAATTGCTTTTTGAATGATATTTTATAAAAGTAGTTATTTTATGTAAATTATAAGATACTTTACCGATAATTGGTAGTCTGTTTTTAATATTGATTTTATAATACAATCATCAAATTATATAATGTTAAGGAGGCAGTGGAATGCGAAAAGTTACAAAATCACTGGTTACGCTTGGGTTGTGTACAACAATGCTGTCTGGAATGATGGCTGGTGTTCCGACAGTTAGTCTTTTAAAGGCAGGTAATGTAGAGAATGTATATGCGGCAGATAATGAACAGGTAGAATTGGGAGATCTTGTGCTTAGATTTCTTGCTATAGGTGAATATGAGCCTAACCGTTATACAAAAAAGGATGGTGGCAAATGGGCACCGGAAGAGATTGAAAAAGGACTTCTTATTAAAGCAGATATGGTTCTTGGAGAAGGCAATGTTGAAGGTATGATGGCACCTATGAAATATTCATTACAGGATATTACAGGACATGTTGATGCGGATGTTAATACAGGAAATATTGTCATTACTTATAACGGGCTTACACTTACTATGAAAGCAGGCAGTACAACAGCTGAACTTGATAATGGAAAAGAAAAAACTACACTTACTATGAGAAGTGAGATAGCACCATATTTTAAAAAAATAGATGAAGAAAAAAATGTTGATGGAAGTGATTATTATGCATGTTATCTTCCAGTTAAGTTTACAGCGGAAGCACTTGGTGGAAATGTAATATGGAATGATGCTATGCACAGAATAGAGATGGCGTTTGCATTCTATGCATCTGATGCGGCAGCTTCACCGGTTGTTAACTCGAAGTCTGATTATACAACAAAGAAAATGGAGTCCAATTCTAATACATACAGCAAAATGAAAGGAAGAATTGATGTTACTAAGCTTGACGAAGCAGCGGTAAAAGCTAATGTTGCTGATATGATAAAAGCTGGACTTAATGTAGTAAATCCTGTTTACCAGAATGAAGATGGTGGATGGGCTAAGACAAATACAGAGTATGATCTGCTTGAGGATTCTTTTGCAAGATTATATACAAAGGGATATTCAACAGTAGATAATGGAGCAACTCACGGACACATGAAGTTCTTATCAAGGATTATAAGACTTTCAAAAGAAAATCCTGAGCTTTTTGCAGGATATGAAACACAGCTTTCTGCGATAGAAAAGGGCTTTTGGAAAGCAGCAAAGTACATGTGCGATTCGCAGAATAACAATGGTGGATGGCCACAGTATTATCCATATGGTATTGGCTATTTCAGAAATATAACATTTAACGATAATGCCATGCCTGACCTTATGGAATCAATATACGCACTTTCAAACGATAAAGGGCTTACTGATAATGAACTTTGTGAGGACTATGCGTGGGCAAGAGATGAAATAAAGGCACAGACTAATCCGTATGTGCTTGAGCTTGGAATAAAACATGATACTTTAAAAGAAGTATGGGATAATGGTCTTGATTTTGTAATAAGGGCACAGGTGGTAATCGATGGAATAAAAACAGGCTGGGCACAGCAGTATGATCCAGATGAAAAAAATCCTGTTCCAGCAGGTGGAAGAGCATTTGAGCTTCCTTCTGTATCTCCGGATGAAAGTCTTACAATGGTAAAGGTACTTGCTAACATAGTCAATCCAAGTGCAGAGGTGAAGGATGCGATTACAAGTTATGTGAACTGGATTAATTCAGTTGGTATAACAGGATATGGTGTATATAATATAGCTGATAGAACAAGAGAGCTTGGAACTGACAGATTAATATTAAAGGATGGAAGTACGACAAAGCAGTTTGGACGTTTCTATGGACTTGATACAACAGGTGAATATTATGGATTCACAAAAGCACAGATGGCAAATAAGATGACAGACAGTAAGTTCTATGAAATATTTGCAGGAAGAGATTCAGTGGCGCAGCTTAGCATGAACTATGGTATGGGTGAAAGAAGAATAGGATATTCATATGTAAAAACTAAGGCAGATGTTAATGCTACAGCGGTATATAATACATGGAAAAAGGCGCTTGGTGAATAAATAGTCCTAGAGTAAAGCAGTGTAAGAATGGAGATAAATATGAGACGAGATATAAAAAAAGGTATGAAAAAAGCGGCTATAGGTATTGTGGCTGCTACAATGCTTACAGTTATGGCAGCACCTGTATCTGTTTTACCAGTAAGTG
>OGIV01001156.1_pt1 | contig 16497 bp, 17 predicted proteins | sample 1571861 | NCBI WGS metagenome assembly OGIV01 (sample SAMEA2582099, study PRJEB24529) | metagenome | biome: Human gut stool | place: China | collected 2011 | reverse complement strand
TGGCCTCAGGTGAAACCTCTGTTTCTCTCCTACGGCTTTATGCGGCTTGAAATCAACTTCCGCTCGTCGACCATTCTCGGGCTGGTGGGCGCGGGCGGCATCGGCCAGGAGCTGATGACCAACATCAAGCTCGACCGCTACGATCAGGTGAGCATCACCCTGCTGCTGATCATTCTGGTGGTGTCGGCGCTGGACATGCTGTCCGGTCGTCTGCGCCTGTGGGTACTGGAGGGGAAAAAATGAGCGTCTGGCACATGCAACCGGATATCGCCGCCAGCCGGCGGCAGCATAAGCAGCTCTATCAGGTCCAGGGGCGCTACCTGCGCTACGTCGGGCTGGTGGCGCTAGCCTGCGTGCTCTATTACGTCTGGTTTTTTCTGCAGTTTGGCATCAGCGGCGAGCAGCTGACCACCGGCCTGCAGCAGATTGGCCGCTACCTGGCGCGGATGTTCGTCTGGCACGACTTCTGGAACTGGCCGTTCGGCTATTACTTTACGCAAATCGGCGTCACCCTGGCCATCGTCTTCGCCGGGACGCTGACCGCCACGGTGCTGGCGCTGCTGCTCTCCTTCTTCGCCGCCCGCAACATCATGCGCGGCGTGGTGCTGGGGACCCTCGCCCTGCTGATGCGCCGCCTGTTTGATGTGCTGCGCGGGATCGACATGGCTATCTGGGGGCTGATTTTCGTGCGTGCGGTCGGCCTCGGGCCGCTGGCAGGGGTGCTGGCGATCATCATGCAGGACACCGGCCTGCTGGGAAGGCTGTACGCGGAAGGACACGAAGCCGTGGACCGATCTCCCGGGCGCGGGCTGACCGCCGTGGGCGCGAATGGCCTGCAAAAGCATCGCTTTGGCATTTTTACCCAGTCGTTCCCGACCTTCCTCGCGCTTAGCCTGTATCAGATTGAATCCAACACCCGCTCCGCGGCGGTGCTGGGCTTCGTCGGCGCCGGCGGTATCGGGCTTATCTATGCCGAGAATATGCGTCTGTGGAACTGGGATGTGGTGATGTTTATTACCCTGTTGCTGGTCGCGGTGGTCATGGTGATGGACACCCTCTCCGCCTGGCTGCGCCGCCGTTACATCGGCGGCAGCGTAGTGCCGTTGTATCAAAGTCCGCAATAACCCCCTCTCCCCGGTGGCGCTACGCTTACCGGGACTACCAATCAGGGAAAACGTCTCGTTATTCGATCCGCCACGCCAGCACTGGCCAGCCGTACCGGGCGTTGGCTGCCTGCAGCTGCGGACACGGGTTGACCAACCGCACGCGATCCGCATGCAGGCACAGGGGCAGGTCGTTTATCGAATCGGTATAAAAAGTGACTTCGCCAGTATAGTCAGGATGCGCCTCCCGCCACTGTGCCAGGCGCGTCACTTTGCCCTGCTGATAGCTCGGGGTACCGGCAATCACACCGCTGTAGCCGCCATCCGCCATTTCAACATCAATACCCAACGCCTGTTCAATCCCCAGCTCGGCGGCTATCGCCTGCACCAGCAGCGTTACCGAGGCGGAGATCACCAACATTTTCTCCCCTCGCGCCTGTAAGGTACGAATAACGTCCCATGCCTGCGGGTAGACCCGCGGCAACACCTTTTCGCGCACAAACCGCGCCACCAGCGTATCCACCTGCGCCTGCGGGATGCCGATCAGCGGCGCCTGAATCAGCGCAACATAATCGGCGATATTCATTTCCCCGCGGTCGTAATCCGCCATCAGCTGCGCCTCGCGCGCCAGATATTCCGGATCGCTCACCCAGCCTTCGCGCACCATAAACTGGCTCCACAGCGTACTACTGTCCCCTTTAATCAGGGTGTTATCCAGATCGAAAATCGTCACAGCATTAGACATTAGTCATTTTCCATAATCAGTAATATAAGCCTGCGAGAGCATGTATAAAGAAGATGACAGGAGCATGATCCGCCAGCGCTTTCAGCCCACCCCGCCAAAGCCCATCGCCAGCAACACCAGTAGCAATAGTAGCGGGTAGATCCGCACGTGCCAGCGATCGGGGAGTTTTGCCAACCAGCGCGATGCGCCCCGCAATCCCAACCAGCTCCCGGCCACCAGCAGCCCGGCCGCCAGCCACCAGATATTACCGATGAAACCGGAGGGCAGCGCCGCCATCGGCGCCATCAGCAGCCACGTCAGGCTGGCGGTCGCCGCCAGCGGCAGAGTCAGCAGGTTGGCCATTGCCGCGGCCTGCGCCATCGTCGCGCCACGCCGGCGCATCAGCGGCACGGTCATCACGCTGCCGCCAACGCCAAGGAAGGCGGCAATCAGGCCAATCCCGCCGCCAAGGATAGTCTCGCGCCCTGCACTCGAAGGTGCGCACAGCCTCTACAGCGCCATAAAGCCGGGGCGAGCGTAGCAATCCACAATGGTCACCGCCAGGTACAAAATGAACAGCCAGCGGATCCACTCGCCGTTGACCTTCAGCGCCAGCGCCGCGCCGGCAATACCGCCGATGGCGATGCCGCCAAGTATCGGCAGCAGGGAGCGCCAGTGAACCGTTCCGGCGCGCAGGTGGCGGCCGCTTGCCAACAGCGACGTGCACAGCATCACCAGCGCCGACGTCGCTACCGCTATTTGCATCGCCTGACCGCCTACTGTGCCCTGATGGCTCAGCAACAGGTAAAGCAGCGGCACGGTAACAAAGCCGCCGCCGAAGCCAAACAGCCAGGTGGTTACCCCGGACAACAGTCCACAAACAAAAAGCCCAAATATCATATACCGTTCCTCCATTCAGGGAGGTAACGATATAGAATAGCGGAATGGCTGACTTACGATTAAAAGCCAATATATTACGATTTTCAGCCAGGAGAGTACGCATGCGCAATATCGCGATTAATGATGTCGATCATCTGCCGCGCCGGGTATTAGGCCTGGGTAGCGATTATCCGCCTGACACCCTTTTACCGCGCCATCATCACCGGCGAGCGCAGTTTCTCTATGCCGTGAATGGCTTGATGAAAGTCGAAACCGATGACGGCCAGTGGCTGGTGCCGCCGTTCAGCGGCGTATGGATACCCGCTAATAAACCGCATCGCGTCTGGATGCCAGGCGTGAGCACCCATAGCCTGTATATCGAACCGCAGGACGCGCCGCGCGCCGGGGTACGCTGCGAAGTATTGCAGGTTTCGCCGCTGCTACATCAACTGCTATTGGCCGCCTGCCAGTTGCCGCTGTTGTATGAAGAGAGCGGACATGATGCGGCGCTTATCGCCCTATTACTGTTTGAACTGCAGGCCGCCCCGCCGCTGCCGATGTTTACGCCGCTACCGCAACATCCGCGGCTGGCTGAACTATGCAGCGCGTTTCTCCGCCAGCCGGAGATTCACAGTACGCCGGAGCTGTGGGCCCAAAAGATGAGTCAAAGCCTGCGTACCTTCAACCGCCGCTTTTTGCAGGAGACCGGGATGGCGTTTCGCGACTGGCGTCATAAAGCCTGCCTGATGTACGCTCTCACCGCCCTGCGAGAAGGACGAAGCATTACCGACGTGGCGTTAAGCCTTGGCTATGAGCATCCGGCGGCATTTACCGCCATGTTCCGCAAAGCGATGGGCTATGCGCCAGCCTCTTTTATCCGCCATCTTAAAGGAGGCACGCCTGTCTCTCGCGTCAGATAAATAAGAACATCCTGATTCTGGCCTGTTATATTTTGATTTAGATAGTAAACATTTATTAATAAATAAAATCACCGCGTTTACTATCTGAAAAATGTGCTTATTACGGTACCGGCGAATTTATGCCTGCGGTACGTAAGTTTTCGTAAATTTTGCGTTTCATCATTCTGACGTTTCCCTGAATACGCTATAAATGGCGACGGTCGATCCCTAACATGAAAATAACGACATGAAGCCCAAACTCACCCACGCTTTATTACTTGTTCCTTTATTGATTTTGGCAGGATGTTCATCTTCCCCAAAAAAACCGCCCAAGGCGGTGGCGCAGCATCATTATGAGCCGATCGACAGCGGCTCCGACGATCTGATACCGGTGCTGGCAGCCCTGCACGATCAGATGCACACCTGGGACGGCACCCCTTATGAATGGGGCGGCACCGACCAGAGCGGCGTCGACTGTTCCGGCTTTGTCTGGCGTACGCTGAAGGACCGCTTCAATCTGCCAATGGACCGCGTGACCACCGGCGATCTTCTGCATATGGGGGTGCGCGTTAGCAAGCAGCAGTTGCGACCTGGCGATTTAGTCTTCTTCCGCATTCACGGCGGCATGCACGTCGGTTTCTACGATACTGACCACAACTTCCTGCACGCCTCCGCCAGCCAGGGCGTCATGCGTTCGTCTCTGGATAATCCGTACTGGAACCGCGTCTTTTATCAGGCGCGGCGCTTGCCGAAGGAATATAACGCGCAGATCACCATGAATAACGACGATCTGCATCTGGCGAAAAACCGCTAATCCTGACAAATAAAAACCGCGGCGTTCAGGGCCGCGGTTATATTTTTATTACGCTCAGTTTTATCAGAACTGATAGGTCATCCCCAGCGCGACGATGTCGTCATCGTTAATACCGAGCTTATTATCGCTCTTCAGCTGGTTAATTTTGTAATCCACAAAGGCGTTCATGTTTTTGTTGAAGTAGTAGGTCAGGCCGACGTCAATATAATTGACCAGATCTTCGCTGCCGACACCTTCAATATCTTTGCCTTTCGACAGTACATAGCCCAGAGACGGACGCAGACCGAAATCGAACTGATACTGGGCGACCGCTTCAAAGTTCTGCGCTTTATTAGCAAAACCACCGCTGATCGGGGTCATTTTGCGGGTCTCAGAGTACATTGTCGCCAGGTAGATATTGTTGGCGTCGTACTTCAGGCCGGTAGCCCAGGCTTCCGCTTTGGAGCCCTGGCCGCGCGCCAGCAGGTTCTGATCGTTGGTACGGTCAGAACTGGTATAAGCCGCGCTGACGGCGAAATCACTGCCGCCGAAATCATAGCTTAAAGAGGTGCCGAAGCCGTCGCCATTCTGTTTTTTCGCTTCACGGCCTTCGTTTTTGCCCTGATATTGCAGGGTCATATTCAGACCATCCACCAGGCCGAAGAAATCAGTGTTGCGGTAGGTCGCCAGGCCGCTGGCGCGTTTGGTCATGAAGTTATCGGTCTGCGCGGAGGAGTCGCCGCCGAACTCCGGGAACATATCGGTCCAGGCTTCAACGTCGTACAGCGCGCCGAGGTTACGACCATAGTCAAATGATCCAAACTCTTTTAACTTCACGCCGGCAAACGCCAGACGGGTTTTCTGCGAGGAATCGCTTTCGGTTTTATTGCCGGAGAATTCGGATTCCCAGCGGCCATAACCGGTCAGTTGATCGTTGATCTGCGTTTCGCCTTTGATACCGAAGCGAACGTAGGTCTGGTCGCCATCCTTGCTGTCATAATCGCTGAAGTAGTGCATGGCTTTCACTTTGCCGTACACGTCCAGTTTATTGCCGTCTTTATTGTATACTTCCGCTGCCTGTGAAGCCGAAGAAGCAACAAAACCCATCATCATTAATGCCAGTGAACGCTTTTTCATTATGTGGTCCTGGTGATTAATTTACACGCGCTTATCAATTCCGGGCGAAGGCCCCGTCAAAAACTGGAGGTTTTTTAACGCTGTAGTGTTAAATATTTATGACGAAATGGAACTTTTTATAAAAAAGAATGTTTAAATATTTCCGTCATAAATATGTCACCTTGCCTACGCAGAATGCCCGATCCGCGCAATAAAATGGCTTGACCAATACGCCAGCAGTTGGCAAGCGGCCTGACTCCTGTTACAACATCAGCTCGATCTCGATATTCCTTTTGAACGGCAGAAAATCATGAGTGATAGCCAGACGCTGGTGGTAAAACTGGGCACCAGTGTTTTAACGGGCGGATCCCGACACCTGAACCGCGCCCATATCGTTGAGTTAGTGCGCCAGTGCGCGCAGCTGCATGCCATGGGGCACCGCATTGTGATTGTGACTTCCGGGGCCATCGCCGCCGGACGTGAACACCTCGGCTACCCTGAACTGCCCGCCACCATTGCCTCAAAACAGCTGTTGGCGGCAGTCGGCCAAAGCCGTCTTATCCAACTGTGGGAACAGCTTTTCTCTATTTACGGCATTCATGTCGGCCAGATGCTGCTGACCCGTGCCGATATGGAAGATCGCGAGCGGTTCCTCAACGCCCGCGATACCCTGCGCGCGCTGCTGGATAACAATATTGTGCCGGTCATTAATGAGAATGACGCCGTCGCCACCGCTGAAATCAAAGTCGGCGACAACGATAATCTTTCCGCCCTGGCGGCCATTCTCGCCGGCGCCGATAAACTGCTGCTGTTAACCGATCAGCCGGGACTCTTTACCGCCGACCCACGCAGCAATCCGCAGGCCGAGCTTATTAAAGATGTCTACGGCATCGATGACGCGCTGCGCGCCATCGCAGGCGATAGCGTTTCCGGCCTCGGCACCGGCGGCATGGGCACCAAACTGCAGGCTGCGGACGTCGCCTGTCGCGCGGGCATCGATACCATTATCGCCGCCGGCAACCGCCCGGACGTTATCGGCCACGCGATGGAAGGCCTGCCGGTGGGCACCTGTTTCCACGCTCAGGAATCACCGCTGGAGAACCGCAAACGCTGGATCTTCGGCGCGCCGCCGGCCGGTGAAATCACCGTCGATGCCGGGGCGACCCAGGCTATTCTGGAAAGAGGAAGCTCATTGTTGCCAAAAGGCATCAAAACCGTCAGCGGGAATTTCTCCCGCGGCGAAGTTATCCGAATCCGCAGTAGCGAAGGCCGCGATATCGCTCACGGCGTAAGCCGCTATAACAGCGACGCCCTGCGCCTGATCGCCGGGCAGCACTCGCAGCAAATCGATGCCATCCTCGGCTATGAATACGGCCCGGTGGCCGTCCATCGCGACGATATGATTACCCGTTAAGGAGCTGAAAATGCTGGAACAAATGGGCATTGCGGCCAAAGCGGCCTCTTACCAACTCGCGCTGCTTTCCAGCCGCGAGAAAAATCAGGTTCTCAACAAGATTGCTGATTATCTGGAAGCGCAGACCGAAGAGATCCTGCGCGCTAACGCCGAGGACCTCAGCGACGCCCGCGCCAATGGCCTGAGCGACGCGATGCTCGATCGCCTGGCGTTGACGCCAGCGCGCCTGCGCGGCATCGCCGATGACGTGCGTCAGGTGTGTAGCCTGGCGGATCCGGTCGGCCAGGTGATTGACGGTGGTCTGCTGGATAGCGGCCTGCGTATCGAACGTCGCCGCGTACCGCTGGGAGTGATCGGCGTGATTTATGAAGCGCGGCCGAACGTGACCGTCGATGTCGCCTCTCTGTGCCTGAAGACCGGCAACGCGGCTATTCTGCGCGGCGGTAAAGAGACCTGGCGTACCAACGCCGCGACGGTGAAAGTGATTCAACAGGCGCTGCAGGAGTGCGGCCTGCCGGCTGCCGCGGTGCAGGCAATCGAGAGCCCGGATCGCGCGCTGGTGGGCGAAATGCTGAAGATGGATAAATACATCGATATGCTGATCCCGCGCGGCGGCGCAGGCCTGCATAAGCTGTGCCGCGAACAATCCACGATCCCGGTGATCACCGGCGGTATCGGCGTGTGTCATATTTTCGTCGACGATTCGGCAGAGATCGCACCGGCGTTGAAGATCATCGTTAACGCCAAGACCCAACGCCCGAGCACCTGCAATACCGCCGAGACGCTGCTGGTACACCGTAATATCGCCGATACCTTCCTGCCTGCGCTGAGCAAACAGATGGCGGAGAGCGGCGTGACGCTGCACGCCGACCCGGCCGCCCTGCCCCTTCTGCAGAACGGTCCGGCGAAGGTGGAGCCGGTGAAAGCGGAGCAGTACGACGATGAGTATTTGTCGCTGGATCTGAACGTGAAAGTTGTTGCCGATCTCGATGAGGCGATTGCCCATATTCGCGCGCACGGCACCCAGCATTCCGATGCCATTCTGACGCGTACCCTGCGCCATGCGAATCGCTTTATTAATGAAGTGGATTCGTCGGCGGTATACGTTAACGCTTCTACTCGCTTCACCGACGGCGGCCAGTTCGGCCTCGGCGCGGAGGTGGCGGTCAGCACCCAGAAGCTGCACGCCCGTGGGCCGATGGGCCTGGAAGCGCTGACCACCTATAAGTGGATTGGCTACGGCGACGATACCATTCGTGCTTAACGCTAAGCGGGTGATGCAAAAGTAGCCGTTTGATTCGAAAGGGCATTGACGCATCACCCACTTAGTTTTAACCTTCTATCCCGTGCTTCACGCAGGTGAACGCGTCCTTTCAGGGCCGATATAGCTCAGTTGGTAGAGCAGCGCATTCGTAATGCGAAGGTCGTAGGTTCGACTCCTATTATCGGCACTCACACAACAAAACCCATTAAAAACAATAAGTTAAATAGTAGCTCTCTCTCAAGTTACGATCTTCTTTTAAGGGATTGTATGACCAACAGTTGCCGCTATGGTTAACAGTGGCTACTCAGGGATGTTAGCACGTAGCGGCCTGTAGTTGTAAAGCTCGAACAGGTACAAAGCGTGAACAGTCCACACGAACCGCTATCAACTCGAAGCTGATGACGCTGCCAACGTCTCTAAATCCTCCCGAAACAGATTGATCACACGCATTTAAGCCCAATGTGTGGCCGTATGAGCCACGTAAACAGGTGAATAGTGGTAAACGTACCTGCACACGACATGCAGGCTCTGCCAGCGCTTCGCTCACGCTCTGAAAGGTACACGAGCACCCTGATAAGGTGTGATCCTTCTGAACACTGATGTAGTCGCCTTGACCTGCTCCCCACAGATTGATGCATATAGATGTTAGTAACGTCCGCTTCACGCCCTGAGACATTCGACAAGCTTTTTACGGCATTAGTAAGGGAGATTTTCACTCTTCCAGTGCCAGAAAGTATCTCGCTTCGTCGTACCGGATTTTGGTCTTCCAGCAACGGTAAATGATCCTTATCCATTTGAATGCCTGAGCCCGGATGAATGCTTTCGGAACGACCGTCGAGAATCTGTATCTGCGGCACCTCGAAAATGGATGCCTACCGATGTTCTCTAGTACAGGCAAGAAAGTCGGTAGAGTAGAAATGTACAATACAACAGCCACGACAATACAAAGCGCCCGATGAAATTCATCAGGCGTTATAAGGCTGAAAAGTTCCTACCTGTTCTTTGATTAGTGAATTTACGCCTAATGGAGCAGTAGATCATTGAGGAAACGTCGCGCGCGCGGATGTTGTGGCGCGGTGAAGAATTTATCCGGATCAGCCTTTTCCAGTATTTGTCCCTGATCCATAAACCAGATCGTATCGGCTACGTCACGCGCAAAGTTCATTTCATGAGTCACGCACATCATGGTCATCCCTTCCTGCGCCAGCCCGCGCATCACGCTCAGCACCTCGCCGACCATCTCCGGGTCGAGTGCAGATGTCGGTTCGTCAAACAGCATGACAGGCGGCTTCATCGCCAGCGCCCGGGCGATAGCCACCCGCTGCTGCTGGCCGCCGGAAAGCTGTGCCGGATAAACGTCGGCCTTGTGCGATAGTCCCACCCTTTCCAGCAGTTCCCCGGCATGACGTCGGGCTTCCGAACGCTTCTCGCCGAGAACTTTCACTGGCGACATCATGATATTTTCCAGCACCGAAACGTGCGGAAACAGATTGAAACTCTGGAAGACAAAGCCGATTCTCGTACGCAGTTGGTTCAGCCTGGTGCTCGAGCCATGAATATCGACGCCGTCAAACAGGATCTGTCCCTTTTCGATGGGCTCAAGACGGTTGACCGTCCGGATTAACGTCGATTTGCCGGATCCGGAAGGACCGCACACCACCACCACTTCACCGCTTTTTATTTCGGCGCTGACGTCGGTCAGGGCCTGATATTCCCCGTACCATTTATTCACCTGATTGAACAGAATCATCGGTCGCATGGTTGCTCCTTATTGAGTTTGTGATGGTGATGGGTCGAGAACCAGCGGCATGACCGGCTTTCCCATAGCGGACTGTGCACGTTGCCTCCTGCTGGCAATACGCAGCTCCAGGCGATTGGCCAGCCACGTCAGGCTAAAATTAATGATGTAGTAGCTCAGCGCTACGATGGCAAAGACCTGGAACGGTTTTGTCAGCAGCTGATTACTGACCTGGTTGGCCGCATAGGTCAGCTCCGGAACGTTAATAACGTAGCCGAGGGTACTATCTTTGATAATCGACACCAGTTGACTGACCAGACTTGGCAGCGCGTTGTACAACGCCTGCGGTAGAATCACCAGGCGCAGAGCCCGCACATGCCCCATTCCCAGCGCACGGGAGGCTTCATATTGCCCTGAAGGCAGCGCCTGGATCCCGCCGCGCACAATTTCAGCGATGTAGGTGCTCTCGTAGATAACCAGCGTACACAGCATCGTGCTGAAGCCGCTAATATTGTGGCCAATCAGCAACGGCACGCAGAAATAGGTCCAGAACACCACCATCATCAGAGGAATACCGCGTAGCAGATAGATCCAGCAGGTGACCGGCCAGCTCAGCCAGCGCCACGGAGAGAGGCGAGCGAGGCACAACAGCACGCCGACCGGGAAGGCGAACAGCACTGCCAGCAGCGACACCAGCAAGGTACACAGCACACCGCCAAGCGGACCATCAGGATATTGCCCCATCAGCAACAACAGGCCGTTATCATGCAGAATCGTGAAAAAATCAAACATATATATTACCTCGCATACGCGCGCTGAAAGCGACGGGCCAGCAGCGCCCCCATCCCCATCAGCAACAAAGAGAAGGCCAGGTAGCCTACCGTCGCCACCATATAAGCTTCGAAGGTACGGAAGGTCTGGTTTTCAATATCGCGCGTTACGTAAGTCAACTCGGTGACGCCAATGACCATTGCAAGGCTGGTATTTTTAAACAGCAGCACGGTGTGGTTAATCACCGATGGCAACGCATTACGGATCCCTTGTGGCAGAATCACCAGCCACATGGCGCGCAAATATCCCATTCCCAGCGCCCTCGCCGCTTCATTCTGGCCTTCGGGGATGGCACGCAGACCGCTGCGGATGTCTTCAGAGAAATAGGCCGCCTGGCACAATCCCAGCGCGACCAGCGAGAACAGAAACTCCGCATTCATCTCGTTGACCCACATCTGCAACGACTCAGGCAGCAGCGTCGGAATCGCGAAATACCACATCATCAGCTGAATAAGCGTCGGTACATTGCGGTGATAGGATACATACGCCGCGACCAAAAGCTGCGCGAAGCGCTTGTTGCTCAGACGGATCATCACCAGCACCAGCGCAATAAACATGGCCAGCAGCCATGCACCCAACGCCAGTTCCAGAGTGACGACGGTGCCATCAATAATCATCTGGCCGTAGTGGCCAGTCATCACGTTACTGAAGTCGAGTGCCATATATCCTCCTCGTTTGCCGTCATTCAGGACTCACGGTCACCAGGACGCATCGTGGATAGCCCACCGGGTACCTGCAGCGTCGGCGTGATCTCAATATTGCCGATGTTGACTGCCACCGGCGCGGCGAGCGCAAAGGCCACGCAGTCGGCGATATCTTTTGCTTCCGGCAGCTCGAAACCATCGATAAAGCGACGGCGGGCGTCTTCGTGATCGCCGGATACGTTACCGAATATCTCCGTCGCCACCCGCCCGGGGCAAATTTCGGTAATTCGTACCCGCTTGCCATAGCAATCGACGCGCAGCTGACGCGACAGCGCGTGCACTCCTGCTTTGGTGGCGTGATAGATGGAATTGCCATTGAAGTTATAAATCGCAGCGATGGAGGTAATATTAATGACGTGACCGCAGTCGCGCGCCACCATTCCCGGTACCAACAGACGACACAGGTGCAGCACGGCACGCAGGTTGACATCCACCTGGGTGTTGACCCAGTCGGCCTCGGCATCGAGAATCGATCCCGGATGAGAAACGCCGGCGTTATTCACTAGGATATCGACCTGCAGACCCTGGCACAGTGCGGTCAGCACCGATAGATCGCCGACGTCGACGGCGTGGGGAATGCAGCCAGTTCTGTCCGCCAGGGCGGAAAATGTAAGCCTGTCACAATCATGGCTTTTTGCAAACACTCTTTCCAATCCAATTGGTAGCGGGCTGCAATCGGATAAGCAGCCAATAAGATCAACACAAGAAAGAGAAAGAGGCCTAAACAAATGGTTTTCAAAGCTTGGAAAGCTAGGGAAGTTTGCCCCCAAAATAAGAATAAATCAAAGAGACAAATACCTGCAACAATCAGTTCTAAACTTCCTAGTTGCAAGCCTATTTTCCAATTGTCCCGAAAAGCCTTCGCATAACTACGAATCACCGGAACACGACGCTGGTGCTTAATGGCAAATAAGGTCTGATACAAACTAATTTTCGCAATTCCTATCGTGAGAACTGGTAAACAACTTAGCACAAATAAAAGATTAACGGTTACCAAGTCGAGGACCTTCTCACTGATACGCATCACTACATTGTCCGTGTTAAAAACGGTTTTGATCAATCCTGCTCCCTTAGATGACATAGGCACTCCTTTCTAACGTGATCAATCGATCGCAATTTTAAATAGATATTTTTTCACGATATCTTCTTGCCCTGCATAGCCATTGGGTTGGTGAGGCTCCCCTGGAAAGAAAATCGCAAAATTATGATAGCCTAGATGAAGCGGATAAGACTCCTGGCAATGGACAAAACCGATGTCCGATGCTTCATCAAATGCGATAGCCTCACCTGTCACACGGGATCCATAACTCGAAAACTCATGCCCTTCTACTAATAGATGCAAATCGGCATATTTTTTGTGGTGTTCAAAGCGATCATTTTCTTCTTTATTGAGGGTATTTTCTTGAACGACGAGAAAGACCTTATCCCCATCAATATCATATTTCCCCAATTCAAAAGAATCCTTCCGATGCTCATAGAGAAAATCAATGGTCTGATCCAGATTGGGGTGGATTCCTTTGTAAAAGGTGATGTTTTTTAAATCATCAAATATCATATTCTCATCCTTTCGATACTTTTCAGCCTAGAAAACCGATCTGCACACAACTATCGTTTGTCCAAGCAGACGACTTATCCTTTGACCGCTCCCATGGTAATCCCTTGTGTAAAGGATTTTTGGAACACGAGGAAGACCGTAACGATTGGCACTGCAGCTAGGGCTGCCCCAGCCATGATCAAGCCATAGTTGGTGGCCATTTCAGCCTGCATGGTTGCTACCCCTAAGGAAATGGTCAAGTTTTGCCGAGAGGTCAGCATTACCAATTGCATAAAGTAGTCGTTCCAGGTGTTGATAAAGGTAAAGATGGCAAGGGCTGCAAATCCCGGCTTGACAATTGGGAAGGCAACGCTCCAGAAAGTCCGCAACTCTCCACAACCATCGATCTTAGCAGATTCTAAGAGTTCTGTTGGGATGTTTTCACTAAATTGCTTCATCAAGAAGACCCCGAATGGCCATCCAACCAATGGTAGAATAACCGCTGCAAGGGTATCATGGATCCCCATAAAGTTAATAATCCGTACCAATGGAACCAAGACAACTTGTTTTGGAAGGGCCATAGCTGCGATAAAGATAGCAAAGAGAATTCGTTGCCCATAGAAGCGTTTCTTAGCCAAGACATATCCTGCCAAGGAAGAGGTCATACACACCAAAAGCATGGTTGCAAGGGAGATGAAGACACTATTCCATAACCATTGTAGGGCTGGGTTTTGTACCATCAACTGTTGGAAGTTTTCCATGGTTGGTGTCTTTGGCCACCATTGAGGTGGGATCATAATGGTATCTGGTTGAGACTTAAAGGCCCCTGTCAAAATCCAATAAAATGGGAAAATGAACAAGACTGTCAAAAGGAGCAAAATGATCGTTGAAATTACTGTAAAGGCAGTGATGGGTTTCTTTTGTGTTGGTTTCATCTGAGGCTCCTTTCTTTAGTATTCTACGTCGTTTCCGAGGATCTTGAATTGCGCAAAACTGATAATGGCAATCATCACCGCAAGGAAGACACCCATGGTGTTGGCATAACCGTATTCAGAGAGTTTAAAGGCTTTTTCATAGAGGTAGTACATAAGGGTACTCGTTGAGTAGTTAGGTCCACCGGATGTCAACAATTGGATCAAGGCGAAACATTGGAAAGAGTTAATGGTCGTAATGATCGCAATGTACAAGGTTGTTGGCAACAAGCTTGGCCATTTGATTTTCCAGAAAACTTGAAATTCTGTCGCACCATCCACACGCGCGGCTTCTACAAGTGAATTATCAATATTTCCCATAGCTGCGATGTAGAGGATGATCGGTTGACCAACTGAAGTGGTCAACAAAATAATGATGATAGCCATTAAAGCCCAGTGTTTGTCCCCCAACCAAGAAATGTTTTGGTTGATGACATGTCCAGATTTCAATACAAAGTTCAAAATCCCTGATAGTGGATCATAGATCCATTTCCATACAACCGTTACCGCTACACTCCCTGTAACAACTGGAAGGAAGAAGACGAAACGATAGAAGGAACGCGCAATCGCATTTTGATGGTAGGTCTGAGAAGCCACAAACAAGGAGAACAATACGACGATCGGAACGGATCCGATAACGATGATGACGGTATTGATCAAGGACTTGACAAAGACCTTATCCGCAAACATGCGGGAATAATTTTCTAAACCGACAAACTTAAAGGATGTCATAGAATAGTTGAAGAAACTTGTCACAAAGCCCATAATCATGGGGGCTAAGACAAAGACCGTAAAGAAGATTAAAATGGGTGCTAGGAATGCGTAGGAAACGAGCGTCTCCCTCATTCGGATTTTGTTTACCTTCACAGTAAGGCACCTCCTAGTGTTCTTTTTCTATTTTTTCCTTGATTCCTATGTGGAATGGATGGCACTGCGCCTTTCTACATATGATAATTAGGAGAGTGAAAATATGAAGGCCCCCTCTTTCAATCTACGTATGGAGATAAGAAATCGAGGGGGCCTATGCTTTCTTATTTCTATGAAAGGATCATTTGAGTTTCATAGATGATCTATTTTTTCTTGATCGTTTCGTTTGCTTTTTCAGTAAATGTCTTCAAAGCTGGTTCTGCTTTTTCATCCCCGTTTGAAACAGATTGCAACATTGGGAACCAAAGTGTACGCATTTCTGCAAAACCGTCGATTGTGTTGTAGTATGGTGAGTAGTATTTTGTCCAAGTGCTGATGGTTTCCATCCGTTTGTCATCGTACAACTTACCAAATGAACTACGAACTGGGAAAGCTCCTGTACGCACAACATCTTTTGGACCCCATTCTTTGTCGTCTGCGATGAACTGTACAAATTTCTTAGCAGCAGCAATTTTCTTTTCATCTTTATTATTGAAGACTGCAAATCCATTGACAAGGTATTCCAATTTTGGCTTGCCTGAGTCAGATGGGAATGGCACTTCTACTACTTCGACCTTACTTGCATCCAACAATTTAGCTTGGATACCGTTTTGTGAAGGCGCCCACAAGATAGTGTAAGAAGTTTGACCATTCGCAAAGTTTTGGATGTCTGCTCCACCATCGAATTGAGAACCATTCATCATCAAGCCGTCATCGATCCATTTAGAAGCTTTTTCCAAACCTTTGACAAATTTTGGATCATCTGTTGTATACTTGGTTACTTTTTCATCAGTAACAGAACCGCCATAAAGGTTAGCAATGAAGGCACGAGTTCCTTGGTCTCCACCTTGACCATTACTGAAGAGTGATCCTGGTGTATAACCTTTGTCTTTCAAAGCTTTCAATACTTTTTCAAAGTCGTCTGTTGTCCAGCCTTCTTTGACAAGATCCAACACGCCTGCATCTTTGAGCATCTTCTTATTCATCGCCATGTAGAATGGTGCTGAACTAATTGGATACATGTAAGCTGTGTCGCCTGCCTTGCTGGCTTGAATGATATTTTCATTATTGACATCTTTGACAAAATCTTCGGTAAAGAGATCGTTCAAATCAGCCAATTTTCCATTTTTACCATACTGAATGATCCGTCCAGGTGCATCAAAGAGTACATCCGGAGCAGTTCCTGCTTCAATAGCCGTTGTGATCTTTTCAGGACCTGACTTGAAGTCAATCGTTTCCAAATTCACGTGGATATCTGGATTCGCTTTTTCAAAAGCTGCAATAATTGATTTTTCGTAGGTTCCGACACCATCATCTGCTTTTTCTTGAGTAAAGACTGGGAATGCCCACCAGGTAATTTCTGTTTTACCAGAATTTCCTCCAGAAGATTCTGATTTTGATCCTCCGCCAGAGCCACAAGCTGCGAGTGCTAGAAGAGCTGCACCAGCTACCAACGAGCACAATACTTTTTTCATTTTCATGTGATTTCTCCTCACGATTTGCGGTAAGATTACTCTTACAAGGGGTTATCCTCAATGAGGACGCCTATTCTTGTTCATGTTTCAGATTCGACTACTCTCTATTCGGTCTCCTCCTCCTTCAATCTACTGTTTTGTTTTCT
>OGIV01001146.1_pt1 | contig 16651 bp, 18 predicted proteins | sample 1571861 | NCBI WGS metagenome assembly OGIV01 (sample SAMEA2582099, study PRJEB24529) | metagenome | biome: Human gut stool | place: China | collected 2011 | reverse complement strand
GTGGCAGTAAACCAATAAGGCCTAGTTCCTTTCGCTCCTCTAAGGTAAAGGCAGTTCCCTTATTAAGGAAAGGATTGTTTAAAATATCATGTGCAGTCATAGTGCAACCTCCTTTTTACGAATATTATACCATTAAAATGAATCGTTTACAGAACTTTGTTGTATATAAAATACAATCGTGTACGCATATGTTATAATGAGTTTACGAGAACAATTTTCTAATAAGCTATTTTATCCTTAAAACACTATTATGGATGACACTTTAAGTTGTTTTATAAATTTCTGAACTCACCAAATCCTCGACAATGACTCTTTCCTAAAAGTTTCGAGTATAGCAAAATAATCATAGAAATTAGCAATCCTAATCAAAATAAGCATCCTCTAGGTTCGCTATATAGTACTTTGTACTTTTTAAGGTGTTTTTTTGTCATACAAAACTTGTATTCTATTTATATGACAACTAAAAACTATTTACAACAATATATTTCCCAAAAAGTGAAATATTTTCGGACAAAAAACAAAATGAGCCAGGAAGAACTTTCGGAACAGGCGGGACTTGGTCTTAAGTATATCAATCAACTAGAAAACCAAAATGTGAATCTGACCATTCACAGTCTAGAAAAAGTGATTGATGCCTTACAGATGACCCCAGAGGAGTTTTTCAATTTTAGTAGCCTTGAATCCACCTCTGATAAGACTGAAAATCTTTCACTAAAGAGATTTAACATGAAGATTAAACAACTTCCTGTTGATAAACGCGAAAAGATGTTAAGCATTTTCGAAAGTATCTTAGATAACCTCTGATATCCCTGACTCACCCACATTATAACTGGTAAAAAAACGTATAGTCAAATGAAGTGATACGGATAAATATTGTTTATCTGGTTATTTCCCTTAACTTATATTTTATTTCCCTAGATGTTGAAAGTGAGCCCTTATGAACTTAAAAGACCTTCAATATTTTTATGATCTCTGCCAAGTCCAATCCTATACAGACGTAGCAAAGCAACACAAAGTCAGCCAGCCTTCTATTTCTTATGCCATCAAGCGATTAGAGGAGGCTTTTAATTGTAAGTTGATTCACCACGATCCCTCACACCGTTCCTTCAAACTAACTCCCCAAGGACAAATCCTTCTAAAGCATACAGAACAGATCTTACCCGAGGTCAGTTCTGCTCACAAAGAAATAAATCGGTCTTTGGCCCATTACTCTACTGTAGGATTCCCTCCTATTATCATTCAGTATCTCTTTGCTACCTTAAATCAAAAAGATAAATTCGATTTTTTAAAAAAGGTACGCCCTATCCGCGGTGGCTCCGTGGAGTTATTAAACCTTCTCCTCACGGGAGACCTTGATGCAAGTCTACTCGGTTTGATTGAACCACTCAATCATCCTTCAATAGAGACACATGAACTCTTTCATAAAGAACTGTATGTCGTTTTATCTAAGAACCATCCTCTTGCTACTGCTTCTTCCCTCGCTTTTGAAGATTTAGTAGATCAAGCTTTTATTCTTTTAGACGAACATTTTGTTCACCTGAAAGCTTTTGATCTACTTAATCAGAAGTATCAAAACAGGGCAGAAATATTCTTTAAGAGTGACGACATTGTCATTCTTAAAGAACTTTTAAAGAAAGGAATTGGTCTTAGTTTACTAGCTGATATCGCACTTTCTGATACAGATGATAATTTAATAAAAATCCCTCTAATCCCGGAGGACCAGATCACATTTACAGTTTATTACGCTTACCTCAAATCAGCTACACCGTCATCAGAAGTAGAGGACTTATTTAATCTAATTAAATCATATGAATAGCAAAAAAACTCTAACTATCAACTATTTGATAGCTAGAGTTTTTTACATTGTAGATATTAAACTAACATAAAGAGAAATAAGGAATTATCGATTAATCTTTTCATTTACCTGATACCCTTCACCAAGATTCTTAATTATCAATCTATAAGATTTCGGCAAAAAAGAACACCCCAAAAGGTGCTCTTTGTAAGTAACGTCATTCTTTCGAAGAACGTTTACTAAATTGTGATGCTTTACGGGCTTTCTTAAGACCTGCTTTCATAACAACCCACACACCAACTGAACACTCTGCTCTATCATTTAGCCCTGGCCAAGCTGGAGCTGATCCAATATACGGACATATTTCATTCGTGGAACAAATCAAATCAGATGGATCAATTTTTGTCTCAGAATGTAATGTAAAGAGGCTTGGAGTGATTAGTTACCGTACATTTGACGCACAAACAGCAAAACAATTTACCTATGTTTTAGGACATTAGAAAGGAATAGATATAGATGATTCAAGTTGTAGATAAAAATGATTTAATGGAATTGATTGGATATTCTGAAACACAAGCTAGTAAATTAATACGAAAGGCTAAAAGCCAGCTTGTAAAAAATGGACACTTTAGATATAATTAAGTTATTATTGTAATGAAAAATAAATCGAGGTAGTCAAAGTGTTTAAGAACTTAAAACATATTAAAGATTGGAATTTTTATGAAAAAATATCATCATTGATTGTCGAGTCATTTCTTACTGTAATTGCACTTTTTTCTGACATACCTGAATGGTCAAAAAATATTATTGGGGTATTCATAGTAGTCTACTTTATATATACATTAATTAGACTGAAAAAAATATATGATACTCATACCAAAAATATATTTTATAAGAGTAATGAAATAAAGGAGTATATGAAAAATTGGGTTAATAATGATGGACATACTGTTATTATCAGCCGTGATTTATCCTGGGTCAACCTCAATGGTGACACATATAATATTTTGCTAGCTAAGGCTAAAAAACATGAATTAAGTATAATTTTGAAAAAACATTCACAATGTGCCTATGAATTAAAAAAATCTGGAGCTGAAATTTATGATTATAGTGAAATAGACTTTACTCCAGAAAATCGATTTACTTTTATTCATTATGGCCGATCTAACCCAAGATTAGCAATTGGATATCAAGATGGTGACGCTCGAATAATCAAAGAATTTGATAAAAGCGGTGCAATAGAATATTCTCTAGCCGAGGATTTATGTACTTTATTAAAGAAAGTTAGTAAAAAATGAAATTAATACAACAAAAGTTCAATAAGGATATAGCAAATGAATGGGATAATATTGCAATCTTACGACAAAAACAAATTGAAAGTAAAATGGATACAAGTTTCCACCAAATACTACTGCCAAGTATTTCTAAACAGATAGAGTTAATAGAAAATGTTTCGCAAAAAAAGTTAATTGATTTAGGATGTGGTTCAGGATACTTAACAAACTATCTCTCTTTATCCGTAAAAGAAACAGTCGGGATAGATTTAAGTAAAAAAAATATTGAATTAGCTCAAAATAAGTATACTAAAAACAATTTAAACTTTTATAATTGTTCTATTGAGAATTTTAGTAAAAACACATATGAAATTGCTGTAGCTAATATGGTTTTAATGGATGTTGTAAACATTAATGAATGTATCAAAGCAATCAGTAATTTAGTTACAAAAGAAGGTAATTTTATATTTTCTATAACTCACCCTTATTTTTGGCCTAAATATTGGAAATATGAAAATGAGAGTTGGTATAATTATTCACAAGAACTTATTATTGAAAGTGAGTTTAAAATAACAAATGAAATTACCTCATATAAAACAACACATATTCATCGACCACTTAGTATGTATACTAAGTTATTAAAACAGTTTAATTTTGAAATTGATAGTATTTTAGAACTTCCAAATGATAAAAAATCAAAATATCCAAGATTCTTAATAATAAATTGTAAAAAGAAATAAAAGAAAAGCTAGATTATAGCTTTTTTTGTTTTGTAAAAAAAGAGTCGTTTTTTCTAATTAACAAATTAAAAAAATGAACAAATCAATAACAATTAAAAATAGAGGGGAAATTTATGTTAGTACAATTACTAGAAGAACAGATACAAGAAATTCAAAAAATGATTGCAACTCTTATCAAAAATGAGATTCACCACTTCAAAGAAGATATGGGATTAGATACTCCATTTCTGAACAAAAAACAAACGTGCAATTATCTAGGGGTTTCACATAATACCCTTGATATATGGATTGCAATGGGACTACCCTATATTCGAATTGGAAAATCCATTCGTTTCAGCAAAGAAAGTATCAAGCAGTGGATGACTCGACTAGAGATAAGCGCTTAAGGAGGCAAAAATGGGTATTTCAAAAACAAAAAATGGATCCTATAGGCTAAGGGTATACATACCCGATGATGTCCAAGGAAAGCTAGGAATCGGCAAACGATTTGAAAAAAGGTTTAAAACTCGTAGAGAAGCTAAGGAAGCAGAAATTAAGTTAGCTGTTGACATTGAAAATGCACGTTTAGGAAGGTCTTCTACTTTATCTCAAAGAAAAGGAGACATCCTATTCAAAGATTTTTACAAAGATATTTGGCTAGAACCCTATAAAGCAGGGCAAGCCACTGCTACTATTAAGCCACCTACAGCAGTAACCGTCTTTCAAACAGAAAATCTCTTTCGTTTGCAGATTCTTCCAGTCCTAGGTAATTATTCTATTGATCATCTCAATGAAAACAAACAACTAGTTTTGTCACTTCTTACTCCACTATCGAATTCTTATGCCAACTTTAAATCCATTAGAGGCTACGTCAATTCTGTCTTAGACTGGGCAGAAGAGCTTGAATATATTCAGGTCAATAAGGTAAAGAAGACCATCAGTAGAATTAAAGCTAATAAAAAATTAGCTCTAAAAGAAAGTAAAAAGTTTGAAGACTTAGCATTAAATGAGGAGGAACTTAAACAATGGCTACAAGCATTTGATGAAGATCTAAAAAATGATCGAATGGAATTAAAAGATTATGCTTTGTTCTATACGACATTCTTTTTATCAGATAGAAAATCAGAAACCTACGCCCTCCAATGGAAACATATCAATTTTGAAAAAAACGAAATTCTCATTGAACAAGCATTAGACAAATTCGGGAATGTTAAATCAACTAAAGGAAATAAAAAAACTCTATTTAAAGCACCTAAAGAACTAATGAATATCCTGACCGATTGGAAAATAGAACAAAAAAAACAACTAAAGCTGTTTGGAATCAGACAGAATGAAAAGCAATTCGTTTTCACATACAATAATAGAACAAACGGTATTAACGTTCCACTTCATATTGATTATCTTAATCATCGAATGAATTCTATTCGAAGAAGACATCCAGAACTTCCTCCAGCATCTCCTCACAAATTAAGACACACTGGAGCAACTCTGGCAAGACAGGCTGGAACATCATTAAATGCTATTTCAGAAGCACTTACTCATAGTGATATCCAAATAACAAAGACTTATGTCAATACTACTGAAACAGTAAATCAAACAGCAGGAGAAATAGCCTTTAGAAGTCTTAAAAAGCAATAGGGTGAACTTGGGGTGAATTTTGGGGTGAACTCTAGTTTTTTGAATAAAAAAAGACATCCAAGAGAAAATTCTTGAATGTCTGTTTATACAAAACTTGATGAGACTAGCACTCCGCCAAAAATGCCTGCACAGTCTTGACATCTTCTGAACTACCGCCTTGGTCAATATCGCAGATATGCTGGAGCCCATATTTTTCGATAATCAAGGCAGTCGCTCCGCAGAAGGTCCGGCCGTGTTTAACAGAGTCACCATTGTTAACAAAACCTTTAATCAGCCCAGGATGTTTCTTAATAAAGCGTTTGGTAGACCACGGAATTTTCCCAGCACCAGCATTTCGAGTAATGAGAATACAGGGCTCTTCCAGTTTCTCCTTGATGCTCTGGGTCGGATAGCCCGTTGATTCTGCAAATCGTTTTCCAATACCAGTATTTGAATCATAAACTACAATCATCTTCATCACCTACTTTCTTAAAAAAAGAATAGCAAACCAAGCCGCAAAGCCTAAAACCACAACATCAGAGATGAGCATAAGCATAAACTCTAAATCTGGCATCATGTGAATGTAAATCAGCAATGACAAAGTTGTCAAAGCCAGTGCTATCAGCTTAGCAACTGCCGGCAAGCCCGGAATCAAAGCAGCTCCGATTAGGACAATGATGAGACCTCCGACTAAAAATGACTGAAAATCCACACTTAAACTAAAACCAACTGTCGCACCGCCGTAGCCAATGGTCAAAAGACCAATTGCGACCAGACAGATACCCAAAATAGCCATTCCACTCATAGCAAATCCTCCTTGCTTATTCATTCTTTTCCTCACTTTCTATTTTTGAATAAACGCTTCCAAATATTCATTCAAAGCTTTTTAAAAAATAATTCACTTTATACTTATGCAATCACATTTCTTCCCATTCCTATTCGGACTACATAAGCCATCACCTCCTTTGTTCGTGAATGAATGGTTATATAAATTCATTCACGTCTACTTCCAAGAAAAGGAATTTCCTCTATTTGGAAAAAATTCCCTTAACAAAATATTTCACTAAAGTCTCAAGACTATCGAAGTAGCCTGAAAACTCCTGCTCTGTGACATGCATGTCTATGTAAAAAATCAAGTCATAAACCTTCATGATCTCAGCTATTTTCTCCTGCGAAAAGCCCTCTTCCTGCAAGCGCTGGCTGAAGGTCTGAATCAGAAACTGATGAAAGGCATTGGATGCTCGTCCGGAATCCTGATTATAGTAATCGTGCAGAATCTGGGAAATGCCTGGCTTGTTCCACTCAGCCAGAATTTTATTGGGTGAAATCAATTCAAAAGTGACTGCAAAAAGCTGTTCAACGATTGTCTCGGGCTCGCCCCGCCAGTCTACGCGTTGCATGATTCCCTCACGTATACGGCTATTTTCAGCTACATAAACCTCCAAGAAGATAGCTTCCTTGGACTCATAATACTTGTAAAAGGATCCGACAGCCATACGGCTCTTCTTAGCAATATCAGAAATTCCAGCTGCCTTATAGCCTTTTTCTGCAAATACTTCCCTAGCCGCAGCCAACAGCTCATTTTTTTTATCCATTTCTATGCCTCTTTTATGAATGAATTAATCTGTATATTCATTCACATTATAACACATTCTTGCTATTTGTCAAGCATTTATGCCATACTATACAAAATAGATAGTTTGCTAATCAAATTATTTTTTTAGATTATATTTTGGAGGTTGAGCTATGCTCAAGGAAAGACGAAACCAGGGTACCATCCCCCTACTGGTAATTACTTTTATTTTTCTAAGAATTTTTCAACTGTATCAAGGAGTTTGATATAGGTAAGATTTACAATAAACATAAGCGACTCCTTTAAAATAAATGATAAATAGATTATAATACTTTACAAACTACCTGAATAGTAGGCACATTTTTGTAAGGAAAAAAATGCTAACAAATAAAAATTGGAATTGTAGTATGTCCCAAGTTTTGGATGTAGTTGATGGCAAGACGGGCTGGAACATCATTAAATGCTATTTCAAAAGCACTTACTCATAGTGACATCCAAATAACAAAGACTTATGTCAATACTACTTAAACAGTAAATCAAACAGCAGGAGAAATAGCCTTTAGAAGTCTCAAAAAGCAATAGGGTGAACTTGGGGTGAATTTTGGGGTGAACTTTAGTTTTTTGAACAAAAAAAGACATCCAAGAGAAAATTCTTGAATGTCTGTAAACGTTGATATAATCGTGTTGATTAACGTTTTGAGAATTGTGATGCTTTACGAGCTTTCTTAAGACCTGGTTTCTTACGTTCAACTTTACGTGAGTCACGTGTAAGAAGTCCTGCGCGTTTCAATGAATCGCGGAAGTCTGGGTCTACTTGAAGAAGGGCACGAGCGATACCGTGACGGATAGCTCCTGCTTGACCAGCGTATCCACCACCTACAACGTTAACGAAAACGTCGTATGAACCTGCAGTTGAAGTAACTGCGAATGGTTGGTTGATTACAAGACGAAGGTCAGCGTGTGGGATGTACTCTTCAACATCTTTTTTGTTAACAGTGATTTTACCAGTTCCTGGAACAAGGCGAACGCGTGCAACAGCGTTTTTACGACGTCCAGTACCTGCATATTGTGCTTGTGACATACTTTATTGTTCCTTTCCTTAGATAAGTCCTGAAATATCAAGAACTTCTGGTTGTTGTGCAGCGTGAGTGTGCTCAGCTCCAACGAATACTTTCAATTTCATACCTTGAGCGCGGCCAAGAGTATTGTGTGGAAGCATACCTTTAACTGATTTCTCGATCAAACGTACTGCATTTTTAGAACGAAGTTCACCAGCAGAGATTGATTTCAATCCACCTGGGTGGTTTGAGTGAGTGTAGTAGATCTTATCAGTTGCTTTTTTACCAGTCAATTTAACTTTTTCAGCATTGATAACGATTACGAAGTCACCTGTATCAGTGTGTGGTGTGAATGTTGGTTTGTTTTTTCCGCGAAGCACGCTAGCAACAACTGCTGAAAGGCGTCCAAGAGGTACATCAGTTGCGTCAACAACGTACCATTTGCGTTCTACTTGGCCTGGTTTAGCCATGAATGTAGTTTTGTTCATGATTTCTCCTATATGAATGTCGTTTTTGTTTACAGGGCGGATGTTCCGGTCCGCGAGTTATTTGAAAGGTTCCGGGGCCTTACAAATGGGGTAAACAATACCGCCTACTATTGTATCAAAATTCTAAGATAAAAGTCAACCGATTTGGAAAATTATTTGCGATTTTCTTTTCCTATGACAAATCCGATCAAGGAATTTGGGCCGACGTGGGCGGAGATGACTGGTCCAAGAGGCATCACAAGGACTTCGTCGATGCCATCAAGTGCAAGCATTTCTGCCTTCAACGCTTCAGCTCCTTCTAGATCGTTTGTATAAGAGACCAAGGCTGTGCTTTCACCGATATCGGTTTTGATCAACTCCAGTAATTCTCGGACGGCTTTTTTGCGTCCACGGACTTTCGTAATGGGCACTAATTTCCCTTCCGCATCTATCCAAAGAATGGGCTTGATGCTGGCTAGGCTTCCCATGATCGCCGCACTCTTTGAGAGGCGACCACCCCGCATGAGGTGGTAGAGATCATCGACAAGGAAATAGGTCCGCAATTTTGGAGCTAAATCCATGATCTCTTCTTTGGCTTCTGCTAATGAGCGTCCTGCATCACGCGCAGCTACTGCCCGCATGACTAGGTAGCCCTCTCCAATCCCCGCAGCCTTAGGATCGACAATCTCGATCACTGCTTCCGGGTAGTCTTCTAAAACAAGGTCTCGTGCCATGACTGCACTCTGGTAAGTCCCTGATAAAACCGATGAAAAGGCCACATAAAGCAGGGGTCTTCCTTCTTTTGCAAAGTGCTTAAAGGTCTCCTGGAATTTGCCCACATTGACCTGACTAGTTGTCGGTTTGGCCCCATTTTTCATGGCTTCTAACAGCTCAGGGCTAGTCAATTGATCTTCGCCTACTGTCTGGTAAACCGTCCCATCTAACTCAATGGTTAAGCCAAGAATGGTCACCTGATGTTCCTTGGCCCAGTTTTGGTCCAAATCAGCTGTCGAATCTGTTAAAATAGCAAATGTCATTACTTGTCTCCCATCATTTCTTGTAATTGTCGCAATACTTCGTGATCGAGCGGTCGCATAGGTGGTTTTTGATCGTTGACCACTCGCTGCGCTTGATTGAGGTTTCCTTTGACGACTGCGACCCGTTTTTCTAACTCTCTGGCAGATACCCGAAGAGCTCCTTGAGCAAAGACGGTCCATTGCTCATTTAAGTCACTGGTTGCGACCGATACTTGGTGGAGGGGCGTATTGAGCTCTGCCGCCAAGCGCTCGATATAATCATCTGCCGTCTCATCTTCACCCGTAAAGACCACCTGAACATTGAACTCTTCATAGGTCTGCCGCACTCCTGGCATATACTGGGCATCAAAGACACAGATGACTTCGATTCCTTCAAAGCTAGCATAGTGACTCAGTTTTTGCAGGAGGATATTGCGAGCTGCATCGAGCTCACTTTTTTGAAAGAGCTGGCGGGTTTCCTGCCAAAAGGCAATCATATTGTAGCCGTCAACCAATAAGATTTTTCGTTTCATATCATTGCCTTTCTAAGTTTATAGTCGGTTGCGAAAGACCTCATACATGAGGATGGCTGCTGCCACACTGGCATTGAGGCTTTGAACATGGCCATTCATGGGAATGGTGATCATCTCATCGACTTGCTTTTTGATATTGGCTGAAATCCCTTTTCCTTCATTGCCAATGATCAAGGCTAACTTACCAGCCGTATTCCACTGATGAGATGGCGTGCCATTCATGTCGGTGCCAAAGATCCAGAAGCCCTCTTCCTTTAACTTGTCGAGAGTTTGGCTGAGATTGGTCACACGCGCAATGGGAATGTGTTCCACTGCTCCGGTAGAAGTTTTTGACACCACCGGGGTTACCCCAACTGCCCGGTGCTTAGGAATAATGACCCCTGAGACATTGGTCGCATCAGCTGTCCGCAAGATGGACCCAAGATTGTGCGGATCTGTTAAGCCATCGAGAATCAACAACAGCGGGTTCTCTTCTTGGGCTGTCTGTTTCAGAATCGCTGCCAAGTCTGTGTAAGCAAAGGCTGCCACACGAAGAACGAAGCCTTGGTGAACAGCTCCTTCTGTCATTTCCTGCAGGGTTTTCTTTGGCGTCCAAGAAATTGACACCTTCTTTTCGGCTGCTAAAGCCTTGATCTTGTCGACATTTTTCCCTCGGAGGTCTTCTTGAATATATAATTTATTGCCTGTATTGGCTTGTAATGCCTCGGTGACTGCGTGGACACCGTATACGATATCGTTATTTTCCATAGAACTAGTATACCACAAGAAAGGAGGATGAGGCCAATTCATGATATAATGAATTGGAATCTATCTCGTCGAAACCAGCAAAATAGAAAGGAAGCCATGCCTCTTTTTCAACGAACCATCAAGCTCACCTTGGCCACCTGTTTAGCAGCTGCCCTTGCTTATGCTCTGGGCTTGACCTATGCCATCTCAGCTGGCGTCATTGCCATCTTGAGCATCTCTGATACACGGCGCAGTACCATCAAGCAAGCCTATCAGCGCTTTATGTCGACCTTGCTAGCCCTTGCAATCGGAAGTCTCGCTTTTTCCTTTTTTGGATTCAACCTTTGGGCACTGGGCGTCTTTATCGCTCTCTATGCTCCTTGTGCCTTTCTATTGGGTTGGCAGATCGGCATCACCCCTAGTACGGTCCTGGTCACCCATCTCTTGATTGAGCAGTCTACTTCCTGGGGACTCTTGCTCAATGAACTTGCCCTCTTTTTGATAGGGACCAGCTTTGCCCTGCTGGCCAATCTCTATATGCCTTCTAATCAGGCTGCGATCGATCATTACCATGATGTGGTCGAAGACCAACTAAAGAAGATCCTTGGTCGTTTTGCGGAATTTCTTGGTAAAGGGGATGGTCGCAATGATGCTCGCTTGATTAAGGAGTTGGATGGTATCCTAAAGGATGCTTTGAAGCTAGTTTATCTGGACCATTCCAACCACCTCTTTCACCAAACCAACTACCATATTCACTACTTCGAAATGCGCAAGCGGCAAAACGATATTCTGCGAGATATGGCAGAAAACGTCAATCGCTGTCAGTTAGCGGCGAGTGAAAGCATAATCCTGGCACAACTCTTTAAGAAGACGGCTCAACAGTTAAGCCAGAAAAATCCTGCCCAAGATCTTCTGGATGATATTAGTCAGTATTTGGCGATCTTCCGTGAACGTCCTCTTCCTAAGACCCGTGAAGAATTCGAAACACGCGCTACCTTGCTCCAACTCTTAAGAGACTTAGAAACTTTCATCCAGGTCAAGGTTGATTTTTACCAACAATTTCATAAGGAGACAGAATAGACAAAGAAGCCCTTGCAAGATGCAAAGGCTTTTTTATTCAGGGTTTTGTTGTAAACGCTTTCCTAAAATGGTATACTAGAACTGGAAAATAACTATTTAAGGAGGGTCTTCTATATGAAGTCTTCGTATAAGAAACATTTGTACACTACAACACTCAGTCTCTCAGCGGCTGTCTTGCTTTCCGTTATCGGTCATGGCCAAGTTTCAGCCGATAGCGTAGAAGCGCCTCAAACGGAACCAAGCACGGTCCTTGAAGCGACACCTGCTACTGAGCAACCTGTGACCGCCGAGACGACAAGTCATGCTACAGCCACAGAAGTAACTCCTGCTAGTCCTGCAGAAACAGCAGCGACTTCTGATGTGGCTTCTAGTACAGAAGTTGCTCCAACCGCTAATCCAAGCACTAACCGTGCCGCAACGACCACTGACCAAGCGACTCGATTGGCGGATAGCACCATTTATCTCTCTGAAAAGAGTACGATTGATGACAAAGTCCAAGAAAAAGCTCAAGCTGCTGGCAAGATCAGCTGGACCTTAGACAATAAGCCTCTCTCTGAGTGGAAAACTTGGGATATGGAGACAGGAACACTGAGCAAGGATCCATTCCTTACTATCACAGAGACCGCAAACGGCAATGATCTGGATCTCCACATCGACGTGCAGGATCTCTTTGGTCAAGATCTTAGTCTTCGTAGCCCAAATAATATTCGCCGGACTTACCGCAATTACATCGGCAACCATGAACTGGTCGGGACCAATGCAGACTTAGGAATCACCATCAATAAGACCCTTGTTTTTCGACCTTATCAGGACTACCATACGCATGAAGAGATGCTAGCTGCTATCGAAAAATCCAAGGAAGAAGCGAAACCCGATCGTTTGGTGCAGCTGGAAACTCTTGGAAAGAGTGCCCAAGGACGGGATATGAAGATGGGGATCGTGAGCAAGGACCAAGCCAGCATCGATCACTACCTGTCTAGTACCAACCCTACAGCTTTGACTAAGCCAAGCGAAATGCTGGCCGCACTAAAAGACAAGACCTTGGATTACAAATTACCTGTCTTAGTCCACAATACCCACGCGGATGAGCAGCCAGGCATTGACATTATCACAGGCCTCTTCAATACCTTTGCGACCAAGGAAAAGGTAACCTTTAACACCACCGATGAAGCTGGAAATGCTAAAACAGTCACGCTAGATATTCCAACCCTGCTCAATAAATTCATCTTCTTATTTGACTTCACGGAAAACCCAGATGGGGATACTCTCAACCTGCGGGCCCTAGCAAACGGGCTCGATCCAAACCGGGATGCCAGCTACCAAACAAATCCGGAAGTTCGCACGGTTATCCAAATGATCAACAAGTGGAATCCGATTGCTCTCTACGACTTACACGGTTTTGTCAAAGAATTCTTAATCGAACCTGCAACGCCACCACATGATCCGAACTTCGAATACGATCTTCTGTCAGACCTGATGCTAGAAAATGCCCATCATATGGGACGGGCAGGAGTTGCCAATTCTAAATACAATAGTTACATCATTCCAAAACTGGATTGGGGCGATGGCTGGGATGACTCCTTCTCTGGCTATACAGGAGTTTATGCTGTCTACCATGGTATCTTAGGCCATACTATCGAAATTCCAGAAGGAAATGAAGAATCCTACAAAGCAGGTCGCAATGCTGTCCTAGGCGGAATTGACTTCCTCAACCAAGATCCGGACCGTCTCCTTGAGATGCGTCTCAACTTCTACCTGCGCGGTCTCAATAAAACCGAAGATCCAAAAGCTGAAAATGAACTGGTCGGCCCAAATGGAGAAATCGTGGGACGTGTGAAAAACGGTCGTCCGAAATTCTTCCCAGACTACTACGTCATCCCAATGAGCCTCGACAAAGACAACGATGCCCAAGAAGCCTTTAATATGATCGACTACTTCAAACGCAATGGTGTCCTCGTCAAGGAACTCAAAGAAGATATTGGCAACTATAAAAAAGGGGACTTAGTCATTGACATGGCTCAAGCCAAACGTGGCTATGCCAACCACATTCTCTATAAGGGCTCCAACGAATCTGCCTGGGCTGCTATGTATGCAGAGCTGCTGGTCAACTTCCCAGATATGAGAGGGTTTAAGTCCGAACCTGTCTTTGCGGATGGTCTTTTCAACGGAAAATTAGGAGAAGTCACCACCACCCGCGCCACTCGTACCTCTGAGATCGATCCAAAAGCGCCTTACTATGTGATCGCAAATACTTCAGCCAGTGCCGTTAAAGCTGTCAACCAGGCCATCGCACAAGGAAAATCTGTCTACCTAACAGATGATGGCTATATCGTCGACCGCGATACCTTTGCTTCACTCCTACCAAACTATGCCATCTATGGGGATGCCCTCTACAAGGTGCCAAGCGGACCAACCTTGAAACCGATGAAGGTCTACTCTCCAAACTACCACTATAATTGGGCTGGAGTAGATGCGCCTGCTCATACTAGTCTGGTCCTTGAAAAATTAGGCTTCCAAATCGTCAATACGCCAGAAGAAGCGGATGTTGTTATTTTGGAAAGCAACCGCTTTGACGCTTCCATCTTTGGTAAGAAACCAACCCTTGTCATTGGTGGGGAAGCCATGCAAAAACTGGAAAAATTGGGAGTTCTTGCAGGATTTGACGCTGAAAAACTAAAAGGTGGCAGTGACTATGAAGGCTTGATGAAGGCCATCATTGATGATCAGGATCCATTGACCAGCGGATATAAGAAAAATGAACTCTTCTACTCCAACTCAGGAAACTGGATTGAAAAGGTTCCAAGCAACTTCAAGACCTTGATGAGCATTGCTTCAAACGACTACTACATTGCGGGCTGGTGGCCAAAAAATGAGGTCCTAGCCAACAAGGTCATGGCCATCTCTGGGGAACTTCTTGGTCAGCCACTCTTCGTCTATGCTGGAAATCCAACTAACCGTCAACACCCTGTTCACTTCTTCCGCTGGGTCACCAACGCGATCTTCGGCAGCAAGTTGGCAAGCTTGATGGATTACATTCCAGCCAAAGAACCAGATCAAGTGGTGGTTCCAATTCATAACCAAACAACCACTCCACAGCCAATCTCGGCCAAGAAGGATACTCCTAAAGTTCTCCTTCCACAAAAAGAAACCGCAGCTGAAACTGGAGAAAGCGTACAAGCCTTGACCTACCAAGTTGGACAAAGCTTCCAAGAAAATCCAGCCAAGGCACAATTACCACAAACCGGAGATCACTCAACCGGACACTTTATTCTTTCAAGCTTCTTGCTAGCCGTTAGCGGAGGCTTCCTCCTCTTGAAAAAGAAAGAAGTTGAGTAAATCCCAGGTTTGGACTTGGATGACATGAAAAGAACCCTCGCGTCTGCGAAGGTTCTTTTAGATGTAGAAAAACTATCTTTTTACATAAAACAGCTAGATGATTTTCAAAAAATGACTTTTATTTTTAGTCATTTAAGAAGATTAAAAACTTTCCGCTGTGAGAAAAGTGCTAGAAACACTATTGTTTCTAGCACTCGGGAGTTTTGAAACCTCAGGTTCAAAACTAAGTTATGGAACTTCGTAGAAGTTCGCTAACGTCCGTACTCACCTAAGGAAAGTTTCTAAAATAACTTTGTCTTCAATCTGAAGAACCTTTGCAGACGCGAAGGTTCTTTTCTATTCTACTAATTCCAACACGATGGTTTGGTAAGGGGCAAATTCTAACACTTGGTCTCCTTCTTGGAATAGTCCCGTGACATTAGTTAAAATGACAGTTTCAATCGGAGCTGGCAAGTCCAAACTAGCTTGACGATTTTGAAAATTGCTGACAATTAAGAGACGCTTGTCTCCACGGCGTTCGAAGGCGATGATATTTTCACGATCCCGATAAGCTGGGATCATATCTCCAAACCGGATGGTATTTCCATAGAGGGGATGGCGATACAAGGCTGTCAGCTGACGGTAATAATTCAAGATGGAGTCTGGATCCTTTTCCTGGTCTTCCACATTGATGGAATAATCAGGTTTGGGACTGATCAACCAAGCTGGTCCATCGCTAAAGCCCAGACCCGGCTCTGCTGTCCACTGCATCGGTGTCCGCGCATTGTCTCGGCTGTAGTTGGCAATCACTGCTAAGGCTTCTTCCTCGCTCAAACCAGCTTCTTTAGCCACATGGTAGCCATTGATGGTCGCGATATCATCAAAGTCCTCTACTGATTCAAAGACTTGGTTTTCCATTCCAATCTCTTGGCCTTGATAAATAAAAGGAATTCCCCTGAGCAGGACACTGATGGTTCCCAGCATCTTGACTCCAGCGTCATTCTGCCCATAATCCGGCAGAAACATGCTGGCACCTCTCGGCTCGTCATGATTTTCAAGAATATTAGAATATCTTCCGAAGGATTCCACCTCCGTCTGGGAAGTAAAAAGGGTTCTTCTCCATGTCTTAAAATCTACAGGCTTCGCTTCATACCAGCCATGTTTCCCCAGACAGAGTAAATGCTGTGAAAAATCAAAGATTGAAGAAAAATGTCCGTCAGGACCGATAAATTCCCTCAATTCTTCTTCTTTTCCATTAAATACTTCCCCTACAGTAAAAGAATCATGAAGAGCAAAAGTATGCTTTTTCAGGTCTTCCAGCATCTCTCCGATGCCGGAGGCATGACTTACCACCACGTCTGCAGAACAGAGACCATCGGGGCCATCCGGCTCGTAATCCGGGAAGGACAGATCCTTCTGGATATTGATGATCGCATCTATCCGGAATCCATCTACCCCTTTTTCTGCCCACCAGTTAA
>OGIV01001138.1_pt1 | contig 16692 bp, 18 predicted proteins | sample 1571861 | NCBI WGS metagenome assembly OGIV01 (sample SAMEA2582099, study PRJEB24529) | metagenome | biome: Human gut stool | place: China | collected 2011 | reverse complement strand
TCCCTTTGATACGCAACGCGCTACGCTGAAAATGGAAGATATGGTAGATAATTTCTGCAACCTATTTGTTTTGCAGATATTTAGTATAGTTTTATGTATTCGTATGTGTTACCAACTATAGAAAGATACTTCTCGAAGTCGTGTCGAGAGATGACTACTGTGCCACGGCAGTCGTTAGGGTGGAATGATAGTGTATCGGCTTGCTGAAGATTTGCATCGAGAAATAGATGTACGTGGTTGTCGGTGTCGTTGATGAGTCCGAACGGCGATACGCTGCCAGGTTCCAGCCCAAGAAACCTCATCATACGTTCGGGTGATGCGAACGAGAGTTTGCCGCATGAGGGCAGTCCTTTGCTCACCAGCGACTCTTTCAGCAGATGTTCCAGGTCGTGGATGGCGAGGTCGTGGTCGCAGTTGAAGCATACGAGATAATGGCGGTTGCCCTTGTGGTTGCGGAAGAAGAGGTTCTTGCAGTGCACGCTGCCATCGTCTTTCCACCAGCGTTTTGCCTCCTCTATGGTTTTGCCTTCGGGATGGTTGTAGCAGCTGAATGGAATGTTGTGTTCTTTAAGGTAGTTGAGAACCTTTTCTTGTCGTTCGGATATCTGTTCCATAGTTTCATCGAATTATTTCTTACAAAAATACAACATAATCGCGTATAAACAAAAGCTATTCGATAATAAATCTTTACCTTTGTAATTACTAAGTAGAATACAATCAATGAATCCAATCAAGCGTTATATCATCTGGCTTCGTCGCATGTCGTATAGTCGTGGCTTCGGAGTGCAATCGCCGTCGGCATATCGTTTCATACGTTATGTCATCAGCGAACACTATCCGTATTATGCCTACGCAGACCTGCGGAAGAAGTACCCTACGCTCAATTGGCTGACACGCAAGCGCATGGAGCTTTACTTTCGTTTGGCAAACTTTTGCAGAACGAAGCAGATGGTTGACTACAGCAAGGACAGCAGTCTGCTTGCTGATTATGTTGCGCATGGTTGCAAGATGACGAGGGTGCGTAACGTTGTTAGCGAATTGTCGGGGGGTGATACAGTTGATGATTCGTTTGATGATGTAGTTATGCGATTAGTGCGAATCTGCCCCATTGCTGGGTGTGAAGCGTTTTTGGAGAAGGCTTTAGCTGAGTCGGACCAGTCGTCGGTATTCGTCATTGAGGATGTCTGTTCGGATGGAGTGGCTCACCGTATGTGGCAGCAACTTGTGGAGAGCGAGAAGGTGAGTGTGAGTTACGACCTCTATTACTGTGGCATCGCTTTCTTCGATACCGACCGTCATAAAACGAATTACGTAGTGAACTTTTAATTAAGTCTATCTAATTTATCTGTTAATATTAAACCTATGAAACTATACACAAGGCATGGCGACACGGGGCAGACCACCCTCGTAGGAGGTAAGCGCGTGATGAAGGACGACATACGTATCGCTGTGTGTGGCGACCTTGACGAACTGAATGCACATATCGGTATGCTCCTATCGTTCGGTGTTCCAGAGCGCGAATTGAACGTGCTCATCAGAGTTCAGCAGCTGCTGTTCCATATCGGTGGCGAACTGTCGAATCCCGACTTCGCTATGCCGTCGCACCTGACCGCTGCTGATATCGCCCAGCTTGAGCAATGCGTTGACACGCTGCAGAAAGAAACTCCGGAGCCAGAAACCTTTGTCCTGCCTGGTGGATGCACCGCAGCCGCCGAGTCGCATGTGTGTCGCACCGTGGCACGTCGTGCAGAGCGCAGCATAGTAGCTATGTCGCACGAATATCATGTCGAACCACTTATCTTGCAATTTATCAATCGCTTATCCGATTATTTCTTTGTTTTGGCTCTCAATTTAAACTTTATTACATCTATAGACGAAAAAAAACTATATATCACTTGTAAATAACTCAGAATTTACTATTTTTGCATTTGGTTAGAGCAGGAGGGCAATCCATGAAGAACAGTGCCTCGCGGCTCTTAAAGAAAACATATTAAAGTACGACATTTAAAACTTAAAACTATGTATTGGACACTTGAATTGGCTTCCAAGCTGGAAGATGCCCCTTGGCCAGCAACTAAAGATGAGCTCATCGACTATGCTATGCGTTCTGGCGCTCCGCTCGAGGTGCTTGAGAACCTGCAGGAGATTGAGGATGAGGGTGATGTTTATGAAAGCATCGAGGACTTATGGCCCGACTACCCCACAAAAGAGGACTTCCTCTTCAACGAGGACGAATATTAATCGCTCAAACAGCTATACAGTATAGCTTGAAGCGTTGAATATAAGCGGTATAGGAGTTGTACAACATTTCTATACCGCTTTTTACGTTCTTTTGAACTTCTGTGTCAGTACTTGTGAGAAGTATCGTTTTGCAATAACTTGCAATAAGCATTTGTTAATGTAACCAATAAATTAAATCTTTGCATGTAGTAATAAAAATAAGTATATGGTAAAAAGACAAAGGAAGGGTATTATGATTCGACTGTTGTCGCTCGTTGTGGTGATGCTGGTTTTGTCAGCTGCTGCGATACTGCGTGACGGCAGAATATTCGGGCACGACTTGCGCCAGACTCATGCTGCGGTGGTGTCAGTAGCGCAGGGCAGCGATACATTGGAGGTGCAGCCCGATGGAACGTTTGTGGTGAACACTCGCGTGCTCGCAAAAGATGTGCAAGGCTACGGCGGACCGGTGCCGTTGAAAATACATATAGATAAGGACGGAAGACTGACCGCCATTGAGGCTGAGCCAAACGCCGAGTCGCCGAGCTTCTTCGACCGTGCGAAGGAGCTTTTCAGCCGTTGGCAAGGCAAGACCATTGACGAGGCGATGGCGGAGGACGTGGATGCCGTGTCGGGGGCTACGTTCTCGTCGAAGGCGATAATAAGGAATGTGCAGCGCGGACTGGCTTATGCCAAGCAGCACGGACTGGCTGATGGCGGTAAGGGCGCACAGAAGGAGAGTGCAGAGCGCACCGTAGCTACCGGCTGGACTCTCGGCAGCATAGTGGCGTTGATCGCCGTACTGCTCGGAGCCGTCGTTCCGCTCTTCACCAACAACCGCCGTCTGCATCTTGTGCAGCTCGTGGTGAACGTTGTGGTGCTTGGTCTGTGGACAGGCACGTTTGTCTCCTACACGCTCTTCCTTCGACTCTTTGCCGGAGGCGTGAGTCTGTCGGCGATAGGTACGCTCGCCGCTCCGCTGCTGATGCTGATTGTGGCACTGCTCTATCCGTTGGCTGGCAGGTCGGGTCACTACTGCGCTCATGTCTGCCCGTTCGGTTCGGCACAGGAGCTTGCCGGAAAACTCAGTCGACGTAAGCTGCGCATCACGCCGCGTGTGCTCCGCGTGCTCACCGCTTTGCGCAATCTGCTCTGGGGCGTACTGATGGCACTGCTGCTCACCGGCACATGCACCGCATGGATCGACTACGAGCTGTTCACGGCGTTCATCTATTCGTCGGCATCGGTGTGGGTGATAGTGCTTGCAGTGTTGTTCCTTGTGCTGTCGGTGTGGGTGCCGCGACCGTATTGCCGCTTTGTGTGCCCAACGGGAGCACTTATGAAGAGTGTTGAATGTTGAGTTTTGAGTTTTGAATTATGCGCTGCGCGCATTGTGAGTTATTGAGTTTTGAATTAAGATTTTTAAATTATGAATTTACAGAATAAGTCAATAGTGTTGAACGTGGTGCTCGCCATTGCCGTCGTTGTGTTTGGCGTGCGCTTGGTGTCGGGCGTGGAGGACAGCGTCGAGTCGCAAACGCAAGAGCAGGTAGTGCTCAACAATATTGCTACGCGTACCAGCATACGCGACTATGAGGCGCGTCCCGTGGAGAAGGAGAAGGTGGAGAAGATGCTGCGTGCGGCTATGGCTGCACCTACGGCTATGAACAAGCAGCCGTGGCACTTCGTGGTTGTCGACCAGCGCAGCGTGCTCGACAGTCTTGCGGGTGCCAATCCTTATGCGAAGATGCTGCTCAAGGCTCCGCTCGCTATCGTTGTCTGCGGCGATATGGATAAGACGATTGAAGGCGGCGGACGCGACTTCTGGATTCAGGATGCGTCGGCAGCAACGGAGAATCTTCTGCTTGCGGCTCACGCTATGGGGCTCGGTGCCGTATGGACGGGTGCCTATCCTTCCGAGGATCGCTGCAAGGCGATTGGCGCAACGCTCTCGCTGCCCGATAATCTCGTTCCGCTTAATATGGTGGTTATCGGCTATCCGGCGGAGCATCCGCAGCCGAAGGATAAGTTCAAGGAGGAGAACATAACTTTTAAAAGTAAAAAGGTAAAAGAGTAAAAAGTAGGAGGTATGGGCATCTTGCCCATACCACGCACCCACAAAAGCATATATTTTAAAAGTAAAAGGGTAAAAAGGTAAAAGAGTAAAAGAGTAAAGCAAACTACAATGAAGAACGTTCTATTCTCTCTCGGCATGTTGTTACTCACCGTTGCAGCCTACGCTGATGGCACTGTGCTGTTCAGTACGGCGAATGGCGGCATCGATGTTCCGCCTTATCGCATTCCGGGTATCACCTGCGGCAATGGCGGCAGACTCATAGCGAGTGCGGCACGCCTCGTCTGCGGCACCGACCCAGGTTACGGACGTGTCGACTGCGTGGTGAAGCTGAGTGACGACAACGGCAGAACGTGGAGCGAGCGTGAGATTGACGTGGCTTGTGGCGACGCATCGCTCATCAACAACGTCAAGACACCGATGGCTGCTGCCTATGGCGACCCTGCTATCGTGATGGATCGCGAGCGCAACGAAGTGCTCATCATGGCTGTTGCCGGCTGCACGGTGTACGGCAAGGCGAGCACCAACCGCCGGAACCCTAACCTCATTGCTGCAATACGCAGCACGGACGGTGGCTTGACATGGCAGAAGCCCATCGATCAGACCGAAGCGATATATGGCTTGTTCGACGGGGGCAATCCGCTGGATGCAGCTTTCATCGGTGGCGGAAAGATATTCCAGAGTAGGGTGGTGAAGGTAGGCGACTACTATCGCATCTACGCTGCACTCGCAGCGCGTCCCAACGGCAATCGCGTGATCTATTCCGACGACTTCGGACGCACATGGTACGCTCTCGGCGGCGCGGCTGCTCTGCCCGTGCCCGACGGCGACGAACCGAAATGCGAGGAGTTGCCCGACGGTCGTGTCATCATAACAAGTCGCGCCTCTGGCTGCAGACTGCTTAACATATACACCTATAGCAACGCAATTACGGGTGAAGGCTCGTGGGAGGAACAGACAAAGGCTACGATGAGCGGATTGGCTCTCGCGCCGAGCACCAACCCTACGAACGGCGAGATGCTCATTGTGCCAGCCGTGCGCAGCAGCGACGGCAGACAGCTGCACGTTGTGTTGCAGTCGGTGCCAACAGGCACGGGGCGCAACAACGTGAGCATATTCTATAAGGAACTGGCTGATGAAGCGGATATGTGCAACGTGAAAGCCTTAGCCGAGGGTTGGGACGGCTGCTATCAGGTGAGTACCACGGTGTCGCTCTACAGCAGTATGGATCTGCAAGCCGATGGCAGAATAGCCTTCTTCTATGAGGAGACGCTTACTAAATGGGGCACGAAGCCCAATCCCGTCTGCACAAGTTTTCCGCAGGGCGAGGGCGAACACAACTACGATGGTTGCGAACTCGTGTATAAGGCGTTCGACCTGGAGACAATAACCGGCGGAAAGTATAAAATGTAGGGGTGTGGGTATGGGCAAGAATGCCCATACCTCCTATAATAACTCTGGAAGCTCGAACAGGCGTGTGCCGTTACTGCCCTTGATGAGGATGTAGCGGTCGTGCGGCTTCTCAGAAGCAATTGCTTCCTTCACTCCTGCTACGTTCTCAAACTTGCGGAACGTGGCAGGAGTTTCTGTATGCTCAAACTCCGAACCCACGAGCCACACCTCTTCGAGTGTCATGCGGCTGAGCTGGTCTACGATGCGCTGATGCTCGTCGTGGCTCACGCTGCCCAGTTCTTTCATGTCGCCGATGATAGCCATCTTATGGTCGGCATTGATAGCCTCGAAGTTGTTGAGTGCCGCAGCCATGCTCGTCGGGTTGGCGTTATAAGCGTCGACGATGAGACGGTTGTCGGCAGTCTGCTCAAACTGCGAGCGATTGTTGCTCGGCGCATAGTTCGTCAGTGCTGCGTCGATGCGCTCTGCCTCCACACCGAAGTATGTGCCGATGGCGATGGCAGCGAGCATGTTCGTGATGTTGTAAGCACCGATGAGCTGACTGTCAACGTGGTGCACTGCCTTTCCCTCCGCTGTCCACGAGAAGCTGAGCATAGGCTCGCTCTTCACGTCTGCGGCTGTAACGTACAGGTTGTCGGCGGTGTTGATGCCGTAGCGTACAAGGTTCAGCCCCGTAGCGATGCCGTTGAGGTGCGGGTTGTCGTTGTCGATGAACACGCAGCGTGGGCGTTCCACCTCGCGTATGGCGTAGGCATCGTTCTCGCCTGCGGCAGCCGAGCGCACGAAGTCGTACAGTTCGCCCTTGGTACGTATCACGCCCTCGAACGAGCCGAAGCCCTGCAGATGCGCACGTCCCACGTTTGTGATGAGCGCATAGTCGGGCTCCACAATCTCCACCAGCGTCTTGATGTCGCCCGGATGCGACGCACCCATCTCCACGACCGCGATGTCGTGCTCGGCGTTCAGGCGCAGCAACGTCTTCGGCACGCCGATGTCGTTGTTGAAGTTGCCCTCGGTGTAGAGCACGTTATATTTCTGCAGCAACACCGCAGCCGTCAGTTCCTTTGTTGTTGTCTTGCCGTTGGTGCCGGTGATGCCGATTATCGGTGTGCCGAGGGCACGACGATGATAGCGTGCGAGCTGTTGTAGCGTGTGCAGGCAGTCGTCGGTGAGGATGAAGCGGTCGTCGCCCTCAACGGCATACTCCGCCTCGTCAACCACAGCGTAGGCGCAGCCCTTCTCCAAGGCTGCTGCAGCAAACTTGTTGCCGTTGAACGATGCGCCCTTCAGAGTGAAGAACAGCGAACCGGCAGGGCAGTCGCGGCTGTCGGTTGTCACAACGGGGTGTTGCTTAAAGATTTCGTAAAGTTCGGATATTTCCATTTTGCTTCTTGCTTTTATAGATGCATTTATCGGTGCAAAGGTAATGCAAACCGAAGACAATGCAAAATAAGCTTGCTGTTTTTTATTGTTGAGGTGCAGCTTGTGGGATGGTAGGTGTATTAAAAAAGAGGAGCGTGTGCTCCTCTTTCCGTTTATGATTATGTGTGTATTCGTTTAGAACTTGTATGCAGCACCGAGACTGATGACGCACTGGTCCAAGTCGCTCACGAGACTGTACTTCACCTCGAAGTTGAGCATGAGGTTGTCTGTAAGGTCGTACTGAGCACCGCCACCGAGGTTCACGCCAAACTTGCCAGTGTTGTAACTTTCTTTAACGGTTACATCATCGAAGTTGCCACCGCCACCTACGCTGTATTTGTTGCTCCAGTGTCCATGTACATATGTCAGACCTACGAGCGGATATACCTTGAACTTGTCACCAATGTTGAACAAGTAGTGAGCGTTAGCGTTGATTTCCCACATTGTGAAATGGTCTTTCGGGAAGAAATAGTTGAACGAAGCCTCGCCACGAATGTGGTCTGTGAAGCAGTAAGAACCCTTGACACCAAGGCCGAGAGACTCGATTTCTGTACCATAGTTAAGGTTAAGACCGACTGCAGCAGTCTTTGCCTGCGCTGATGCGAACAAGCTTGTCATCGCACAAGCGAGTGTTAATAATAACTTTTTCATAATTGTTTTTGTTAGTTTTGGTTAAAGTATAGTGGCAAAATTACACTAAATAATCCAAACTTCCAACTCTTTTTGTTAAAAATGTTTGGCTATTCGGATATTTATTGCGTATTTTGTGTTTTGTTATTAACAAATTATCAAGCATATATGCAATATACAATAAATGTGCGAGGCCGTCTGCTCGACCTCTCACAGCCCTTGGTGATGGGCATACTGAACGCTACGCCCGACTCGTTCTACAGCGGTTCGCGCAAGCAGACGGAGGCAGAGATAGCCGACCGTGCCAACCAGATAGTAGCCGAAGGCGGACGCATCATCGACGTGGGAGCGTTCTCCACACGCCCCGGCGCCGACGAGGTGAGCCTTGAGGAGGAGACCGAGCGTCTGAAGCACGCCCTGCAGATAGTGCGCCGCGAGCAGCCAGACGCCATCGTGTCGGTAGACACCTACCGCCCGCTCGTGGCTCGCAGATGCGTGGAGGAGTTCGGTGCCGACATCGTCAACGACGTGTCGGAGGGTGGCATAACGGGCATCGTGGGCAAGGAGATACACGAGGAGGGCGACATGTTCCAGACCGTGGCGCAGCTCGGCGTGCCGTACATACTGATGTCGGTGCAACCCACATTGGAGAAGATGATGCAGAACTTCGCGGCGGAGGTGCAGCGTCTGCGCGACCTCGGTGCGAAAGACATAATCCTCGACCCCGGCTACGGCTTCGGCAAGACACTCGCACAGAACTACGAGATAATGAACAGGGCGGAGCGCCTGCTCGAACTCGACCTGCCCGTGCTCGTCGGCGTGTCGCGCAAGAGTATGATATATAAGCTTGTCGGTGGCGACCCCACCACAGCGCTCAACGGCACCACCGTGCTGCACACCGTATCGCTGCAGAAAGGTGCTTCGATACTGCGTGTACACGACGTGAAGGAAGCCTTTGAAGCCATCCGAATTGTGCAGCAATTAGGATAACACTCAACATTCAAAACTTACAACATGTTCGACTTCGGAATAAAAGACATCATCGACATATTTCTTGTCGCATTGATACTCTACTACATCTATCGTCTGATGAAGGAGAGCCGCTCGCTCAACGTCTTCATCGGCATCATCGTGTTCGTGCTCGTTTGGCTCTTTGTGAGTCAGGTGCTCGAGATGCGCCTGCTCGGAGCCATTCTCGACAAACTGGTATCGGTGGGTGTAATCGGCATCATCGTGCTCTTCCAGGAAGAGATACGCCGCTTCCTCTACTCGCTCGGTGCGCACCAGCGTTTCCGTGCCTTCGCCCGCTTCTTCGTGGGCAGCAAGGAGAAGGTGGTCGACAAGGAGACCATCATGCCCATCGTCATGGCGTGCATCGACCTCTCGCGCGGCAAGGTGGGCGCGCTCATCGTCATAGAGCGCGGCATACGCCTCGACGATATTGTCGACACGGGCGACGTTATCGACGCACGTATCAACCAGCGACTCATCGAGAACATCTTCTTCAAGAACTCGCCATTGCACGACGGAGCCATGATCATCGTCGGCAAGCGCATACGCGCTGCCGGCTGCATCCTGCCCGTGTCGCACAGCCACGACATACCGAAAGAACTCGGTCTGCGCCACCGCGCTGCGCTCGGCATCTCGCAAGACTCCGACAGCATCGCCATCGTGGTGTCGGAGGAGACGGGCGGCATCAGCGTAGCCATCAACGGCGAGTTCCAGTTGAGGCTCTCGGCAGAGAAACTGGAGAACATACTATCGAAGGAAATGAACCTTTAGGTTCAAAAAAGCAGCGTTTTCTTCGAATAATCAACGCATTATTCGTAATTTTGCATTTATTAAGGAGAAGGCATACCGATGTCCTACAACCTGAAAGTGCAGGTTGTGTCATCGTGCACCGAACGCCACCCGATCAGGTGGCGAACGCAATCCAATCAGGTGGCGAACGCAACCCGATCAGACGGCGAACGCAATCCGCCATTCTCCCCTCTACTTTTATATACGAAAATGGAAACTAAAGATACAAAAAACGCTTATGTACGCCAGGTGGCAGAGCAGAAATACGAGTACGGCTTCACCACCGACGTGCATACAGACATCATAGAGAAAGGACTCAACGAGGACGTTGTGCGACTCATCTCAAGCAAGAAGGGCGAACCCGACTGGATGCTCGAGTTCCGTCTGCAGGCATTCCGCCACTGGCAGACGATGAAGGAGCCGAAGTGGGGCCACGTGCACGTGCCCGACATCGACTATCAGGCGATTTCGTACTACGCCGATCCGCTCGCAAAGAAGAAGAACGAGAATAAGGAGATAGACCCCGAGCTGATGAAGACATTCGACAAGCTCGGCATACCGCTCGAAGAACGCCTTGCGCTGAGCGGCGTGGCGGTAGATGCCATCATGGACTCGGTCAGCGTGAAGACCACCTTCTCGCAGCACCTTGCTGAGAAAGGCATCATCTTCTGCTCAATAGGCGACGCCATAAAGAACCATCCCGACCTCGTGCGCGAGTACTTGGGAAGCGTGGTTCCCTACCGCGACAACTTCTTCGCCGCACTCAATAGTGCCGTCTTCTCCGACGGCTCGTTCGTCTACATACCCAAGGGCGTGCGCTGCCCGATGGAGCTAAGTTCCTACTTCCGCATCAACGCACGCAACACAGGTCAGTTTGAGCGCACACTCATCATTGCCGACGACGACGCATACGTCAGCTATCTCGAAGGCTGCACCGCACCGATGCGCGACGAGAACCAGCTGCACGCCGCAATCGTGGAGATCGTCGTGAAGGACAACGCCGAAGTGAAATACTCAACCGTGCAGAACTGGTACCCGGGCGACGAGAACGGAAAGGGCGGCGTGCTCAACCTCGTGACAAAGCGCGGCGACCTGCGCGGTGTCAACTCCAAACTCTCGTGGACACAGGTGGAGACCGGCTCTGCCATCACATGGAAGTACCCCTCGTGCGTGCTGCGCGGCGACGGTTCGCAGGCGGAGTTCTACTCCGTAGCCGTCACCAACAACTACCAAGAGGCAGACACCGGTACGAAGATGATACACATGGGCAAGAACACCAAGTCGACAATCATATCGAAGGGCATCTCAGCCGGACACAGCCAGAACTCGTACCGCGGACTGGTGCGCGCCACAAGCAACGCCGACAACGCACGCAACTACTCGTCGTGCGACTCGCTGCTGCTCGGTTCCGACTGCGGAGCGCACACCTTCCCCTACATGGACATACACAACGACACGGCGATAGTGGAGCACGAGGCTACGACATCGAAGATTTCGGAAGACCAGCTCTTCTACTGCAACCAGCGCGGCATACCTACCGAGCAAGCCGTCGGTCTCATCGTCAACGGATACGCCAAGGACGTGCTCAACAAGCTGCCTATGGAGTTCGCCGTAGAGGCGCAGAAGCTGCTCAGCGTGTCGCTTGAGGGAACAGTGGGATAGAATTTTGGATTCAAAACTCAAAACTCAAGATATGTTCCGCAGGATAATGACCGCCACAGCAGCTCTCGCAGCCTGTGCCGCCACCGCCTTCGCAGGCGATGACGACGTGTCGCACCGCTGGGCGGTGATAGCAGGCATGAACCTCTCGTGCCCGACGACGGCAAGCGTAGAGCGTTCGCCACGCGACGCAGGCAGCACCGCAGCGTTCGCCTCGCCCCAATGCAACGTGATGCTCGAATACTACCTGCCGCAGCAGCACTTCTCCGTCGTAGGTGGCTACAACGCCGAGACCGTGCAATGGTTCGACAGCAAAGTGGACGCTACAATGCAGAACATAGTGCTCGGCGCACGCTACTATCCCCTGAGCAAACGCTTCGCCCTCCAGCCCTACGCTGCGCTGATGACCTACACCAACGTGGCACAGCGTCACGAGCAGCATAGCATGAGCGCATGGAACGGAGGCGACGGCTACGGGCGCGACTGCACGCTGCGACTTCCGCGTGTGAGCATAGCACCAACGGTGGGCCTCGACTGCTACATCTTCTCGTCGCTCGCGCTCGAGTTCCAGTACGGCTTCCCACTCGCCATCGACGGCAAGGCGCACGTAGCAACCACATGCAACGGCAGACCCGACGTATATCGGATGCGCTCCGACATGCACCGCCACAACATACAGATAGGCTTGAAAGCCACGTTCCCGTTCCGCTTCACATCAGCCGACGGCAACAATCTCTTCACGCTCATCGAAATGGCGCTCGGCATATACGACCCCGCCGACGAACCCAAACGAGAAACGAAGAAGGAACGCCGCAGGATGAAGCTCAATCGCGTGCTCGATTCGTATTAATATAAAAACTCAAAACTCGATATGTTAGAAGTAAAAAACCTCCATGCCACTATCGCTGGCAAGGAAATACTAAGAGGCATCAACCTCACTATAAACGATGGCGAGATACACGCCATCATGGGACCGAACGGTTCAGGAAAGTCTACACTCAGCGCTGTGCTCACAGGCAATCCGCTCTATGAGGTGACAGCAGGCGAGGCATGGTTCAACGGCAAGAACATCCTTGAGATGAAGCCCGAAGACCGTGCGCACGAAGGTCTGTTCCTCTCGTTCCAGTATCCGGTGGAGATACCGGGCGTGTCGATGACCAACTTCCTGAAGGCAGCTGTCAACGAGAAGCGCAAGTATCAGGGACTGCCTGAGCTGAAGGCGGGCGACTTCCTCAAGCTGATGAACGAGAAGCGCAAGGTCGTGGAACTCGACTCCAAGTTCACACGCCGCTCTGTCAACGAAGGATTCTCGGGCGGCGAGAAGAAGCGCAACGAGATATTCCAGATGGCAATGCTCGAACCGAAGCTCGCCATTCTCGACGAGACCGACTCCGGACTCGACGTGGACGCAATGCGCATCGTAGCCGACGGTGTCAACAAGATGCACACGCCGGAGACATCAGCCATCGTCATCACCCACTACGAGCGACTCCTCGACATGATAAAGCCCGACGTCGTACACGTGCTCTACAAGGGACGCATCGTGAAGACCGCCGGACCGGAACTCGCAAAGGAGATAGAACAGCGAGGATACGATTGGATAAAAGCAGAGCTTGAAGAAGAATAAAACTCAGAACAATGACTTCAGAACAACAATACATCGACCTCTACCGCGAATGTCGTGAGCAGATTTGCGCCCACAGCACCGACGTGCTGAACGCTGTGCGCGACGAAGCCTTCAACAGCTTCGAGCGTCTCGGCTTCCCTTCGCGAAAGGTGGAGCGATACAAATACACAACGATAGACAAGCTCTTCGAGCCCAACTACGGACTGAACATCAACCGTCTTGAAGTGCCGGTCGACCCGTACAAGGCGTTCCGCTGCGATGTGCCCAACCTCAGCACGTCGCTCTACTTCATCGTCAACGACCAGTTCCGCCAGTCGCTGCAGCCCAAGGAGAACCTGCCCGAAGGCATCGAGGTGACATCGCTTGCCGAATATGCTAAGGCGCACCCTGAGTTCGTGGCTCAGCACTACGCACGCCTGGCGAAGAGCGACGAGGACGGCATCACCGCACTCAACACTATGCTGGCGCAGGACGGACTACTCGTGCACGTGAAGCGCAACGTCGTGGTGGACAAAACCGTGCAGGTGATAAACATCCTGCGCTCGGACGTGGCGATGATGGTGAACCGCCGCGTGCTCATAGTGATGGAGGAGGGCGCCAACGCCAAGTTCCTCTTCTGCGACCATGCTGCCGACGACCAGCAGTTCCTCACTACGCAGGTGATTGAGGCTTATGTCGGAGCCAACGCATCGCTCGACCTCTACTGCATGGAGGAGACCCACTACAAGAACACACGCATCTCGAACGTGTACGTTGAGCAGCAGCGCGACTCGCGATTTAATCATAACGTCATCACGCTGCACAACGGCGTGACGCGCAACCGGCTTGATGTGCAGCTCAAGGGCGAGGGCGCAGAGTGCTGGTGCAACGGCTGCGTGATTGCCGACAAGACGCAGCACGTGGACAACAACACGCTGATAGATCACCAGGTGTCGCACTGCACGAGTCACGAGCTCTACAAATATGTGCTCAACGACAAGGCGACGGGAGCCTTCGCAGGCAGAGTGCTTGTACGCCATGGCGCACAGCACACCGTGTCGGAGGAGGTTAACCAGAACCTTTGCGCCACGAAGACAGCACGAATGTACACGCAGCCGATGCTCGAGATATACGCCGACGACGTGAAGTGCTCGCACGGATCTACCGTGGGTCAGCTCAATGATGCGGCTCTGTTCTACATGCGCCAGCGTGGCATCAGCGAGAAGGAGGCAAAGCTGCTCCTCGAGTTCGCGTTCATCAACGAGGTAATAGACAAGATACAGCTCGAACCGCTGCGCGACCGCCTGCACTATCTCGTAGAGAAGCGCTTCCGCGGCGAACTGAGCAAGTGTGAGGGCTGCAAACTCTGCAAGTAATTAGTAGAGAATTCTTACCCCATCACCATCTCACCCCATCACCATCTCAACTTAAAAACATCATGTACGATATAAACAAGGTTCGCGCCGATTTCCCAATCCTTTCGCGCACCGTCTACGACCGTCCGCTCGTCTATCTCGACAACGGAGCAACGACGCAGAAGCCGTTGTGTGTGCTCGATGCCATGCGCGAAGAGTATCTCAACGCCAACGCCAATGTGCATCGTGGCGTGCACTATCTCTCGCAGCGCGCCACCGACCTGCACGAAGCGGCACGCGAGACCGTGCGCCAGTTCATCAACGCGCCGAAGACAGAAGAGATAATCTTCACGCGCGGCACGACGGAGAGCATCAACCTCGTGGCTGCGTCGTTCTGCGAAGCGTTCATGGCGGAAGGCGACGAGGTGATAGTGTCCGTAATGGAGCACCACTCGAACATCGTTCCGTGGCAGTTGCAGGCAGCGAAGCGCGGCATCGCGCTGAAGGTGATACCGATGGACGACAGCGGAAAGCTCGACATGAAGGCATACGAGCAGCTGTTCTCTGAGCGGACGAAGATAGTAAGTGTGGCTCACGTGAGCAATACGCTCGGAACAGTGAACCCAGTGAAGGAGATTGTGCGCATAGCGCATAAGCATGGTGTGCCGGTGCTCGTAGACGGAGCACAGTCGACGCCCCACTTCGCTATAGACGTGCAGTCAATCGACTGCGACTTCTTCGCCTTCAGCGGACATAAGATATACGGACCGACGGGCATCGGTGTGCTCTACGGCAAGGAAGAATGGCTCGACCGTATGCCGCCCTATCAGGGTGGCGGCGAGATGATAGAGAGCGTGAGCTTCGAGAAGACCACCTTTGAGAAGCTGCCGTTCAAGTTCGAAGCCGGAACGCCCGACTATGTGGCTACCCACGGACTGGCTACGGCGCTCAACTACGTGTCGGCACTTGGCATGGACAACATCGCCGCACACGAGCGCGAGCTCACCGACTACTGCATGACACGCCTTGCGGAGATTGACGGTATGCGCCTCTTCGGCACAACCGAGGGAAAGGATGCCGTGGTGTCGTTCCTCGTGGGCGACATACACCACCTGGATATGGGCACACTGCTCGACCGCCTCGGTATCGCCGTGCGCACCGGTCACCACTGTGCGCAGCCCGTGATGGACCGCTTCGGCATCCAGGGTATGGTGCGTGCGTCGTTCGGTCTCTACAACACTAAGGAAGAAGTGGACGCTCTTGTGGCTGGCGTTAAGCGCGTGAGTCAGATGTTCTGATGCAGCGCAGTATCGCCCACAACGCCCATGCGCCTACGCCGAGATGCACAAGCAGCGAGTCGTATATAGGGAACACGCCCATCAAGAATGCCAACTGTGCGTGGACGTAGCGCAGAGTCTGACCAGTGGTCACCTCGCGCTCAAGCACGCTCGAATAATACTGCCGTAACCACTCTATAGGGTTGGTTGCGGCTTTTTTTATGACGTTAAGTATTGATGTGGACTGCATCAGTTTTGTGTCAAGCACTCGGATGTCGTTCTGCTGAAGGGTGATGTTCTTCTCCATAATCTATATATTATATAAGGTGATACATGTTGTTTCTTATCTTCGCTTGCAAAATTAGTTGGCTTTATGGAAATAATACTTCACTTCAAGTATTTCTTTGTTAAAGAATTCTTACGAAAGCTTTGTGGTTTGTATTATAAAAGCTAACTTTGCATATGGAAAATAAGCAGCCTACAGTTGCGCTTGTTTTCTATGCACATTGAAATGAACAACAGATGAAAAAACAAGAAAGCAACACCCGTTTGCTGCCCCATTACTATACCGACCTCGTTGAGGCTGGCTGCGACGAAGCCGGTCGCGGTTGTCTTGCTGGAAGCGTGTACGCTGCTGCCGTCATTCTGCCACCCGACTACGACAACGCTCTGCTCAACGACTCGAAGAAACTCAGCGAGAAGGCACGCCGCACGCTGCGCGACCAGATAGTGCGCGATGCCGTGGCGTGGGCTGTGGGCGTGGTTACGCCTGAGGAGATCGACCGCATAAACATCCTCAACGCCAGCTTCCTCGCCATGCACCGTGCGCTCGACCAGCTCACTGTGCGCCCCGAGGCGGTCATTGTCGACGGCAATCGCTTCACACCCTACCGCGACCTGCCCTACACAACGATAGTGAAGGGCGACGGCAAGTATCAGTCGATAGCCGCAGCGAGCATCCTCGCCAAGACATTCCGCGACGAATATATGGACCGGCTTGCTGAGGAATATCCCTACTACGACTGGCAGAAGAACAAGGGCTATCCCACGAAGGCGCACCGCGAGGGCATACGCCTGCACGGCACCACGCCATACCACCGCATGAGCTACAACCTGCTTGGCGGAGGACAACTCGAACTGAAGTTTGAGGAAGAGGTTTAAAAGTAAAAAGGTAAAAAAGTAAAAAGTAGGAGGAGGGCGTGTCAAAACTCCCAATATAAATAACTAAAAACTCGT
>OGIV01001129.1_pt1 | contig 16790 bp, 16 predicted proteins | sample 1571861 | NCBI WGS metagenome assembly OGIV01 (sample SAMEA2582099, study PRJEB24529) | metagenome | biome: Human gut stool | place: China | collected 2011 | reverse complement strand
CCCGCGCCCAGCTGGGGTCGAGGATGCTGTCTGCGGTCTCGATCGGGCCGTCCACCAGCGCCTGCATGGTCTGGAGGGTCAGGGTGCCGGCAGCATCGCACCGGATCAGGCGGCATTTGCTGCCGGGCTTGAGCAAGATCATGTAACGTTCCATCTGTGTACCTCCTCTTTTTAGTCCGGGCTGAAAGTCTGGAACCGGTCATCGTGCCGGCTCTTGAATTCTTTCAACTCTCGGATATCTTCCGGCGTACAGCCGGTGTCCTCGTACTTGGCGAGGCGCTGCACAAGCGTCTCCTTGCGCTCCGGGCTCCAGTAGCCCGTCTTGATCCCGCTGCTGCGGGGGTGTGTCAGTCGGTCCATGGGGTATACCTCCTTGTTGGTGGCTCCCTTCTGCGGTATACTGGGTGAAAACAGGAGGGAGGTGGAAAAATGGATAGAAAAGAAATCTGCGAAGCAATCGTTCTGACTGCAGCTGAGAAAAAACTGCTGAAAGAGATTTACAGGAATCCGCACCGGAAATGTGAACGGGCAGAAGTAGAAGCACTTGAAGAGGTAGGTCTGGTGGAACAGGACACGGAAAAACAACCAAACTTTGGCGTTCCATTCCCAGTTGGGACCTACTATGTATCAGACTTCTATTTTGTGTACAAAGAGTACCTGCGGGACAAGCGCCGGGACATGACCCTGCAATCCCTCTGGCTGCCTATTGTGGTCAGCATGGCCATGAGTGCCAATATCAATGTAAGCCGTCTGCTGATGCCTCTTGCTTTTGCCAGCAGTATGGGTGGTATGATGACGTTGATTGGTACTCCGCCTAACCTTGTGATACAGAATGCCTTGATTCAAGCCGGATATGAACGGCTCTCTTTCTTTACCTTCACTCCCGTGGGACTGGTATGTGTTACTGTCGGTCTGATTGTGCTGATCCCGCTGAGCAAGATATTCCTGACGAAGAAAACAGATAAAGAAACGCGGGGAAAGCATAAGAATAAGTCGCTTCAGGAATTGGCGGGGGAATATCAGTTATCGCAGAACCTGTATAGGGTGGAGGTCGAAGAATCTTCAGGAATTGTCGGTAAAACAATACAGGAGTTAGGGATTCCGCAGAGGTATCATGTGACAATTCTGGAAGTGCGTCGCCGATCGGTTTCATCCCGACACTTTTTTAAGACAAAAAAGCAGGAGATGGCAGAAGCGGGAACCCTGATTGAAGCAGAAGATATTCTTTATGTATTAGGGGAGTTTGAGAACGTGAAACGTTTTGTCGGTGAGAATCGTCTGGCTTTATTGGATACACATAAGACGGAAGGTAATTTGCATAATACGGATGAAGGTTTCGATTTTCAGGAGATAGGCATTGCCGAAATCTTGTTGCTGCCTACTGCCAATTTGATAAACAAACCGGTAAAAGCTTCCGGATTCAGGGAGAATTACAGCATTAATATATTGGGAATTCAGCGCAAGCGTGACTACTTGTTGAAGAACCTGAAGGATGAAAAAATGCATTCGGGAGATGTCTTGCTGGTACAGGGAAGTTGGGCAAACATTGCCAGGCTTGGTGAAGACCAGTCGCAATGGGTCGTTCTGGGGCAACCATTGGCTGAAGCAGCTAAAGTGACCTTGAACCATAAAGCACCGGTAGCGGCACTGATCATGTTGGGGATGATTGTAACCATGATGTTCGACTTTATTCCGGTGGCCCCTGTGACGGCAGTAATTGTCGCAGCTCTGCTGATGGTGCTGACCGGATGTTTCCGCAATGTGGAAGAAGCTTATAAAACAATCAACTGGGAGAGTATTGTATTGATAGCGGGAATGTTGCCCATGTCATTGGCATTGGAGAAAACCGGGGCTTCGGAAGTGGTGTCGCAATCATTGGTGAACGGTCTGGGTACTTACGGGCCTTTTGCTTTGTTGGCAGGCATCTATTTCACTACTTCGCTGATGACGATGTTTATCAGCAATACGGCTACTGCGGTGCTGCTTGCTCCTATTGCGCTTCACTCTGCCGTACAGTTGGGACTGAGTCCCTATCCGTTTCTGTTTGCCGTGACGGTGGCGGCGAGTATGTGTTTTGCCTCACCTTTCTCCACGCCGCCTAATGCACTGGTGATGCCGGCAGGACGCTATACATTTATGGATTATGTAAAAGTTGGTCTTCCGTTGCAGATCATTATGGGCGTGGTAATGGTGTTCGTGTTGCCGTTATTGTTTCCGTTTTAGTCTTTTAGGAGGACCGGTTATCGGGAGTTTTCATGCCTGCCCGGTCACGGGACAACAGTCAGTTTGGCCAGGTAGTCATAATGTTTGCCCTCTTTTATCATTTCGGCCTTGAAGCCATTGTCGGCAGCATAGGCACTGAGGGTCTGGAAGTCGATATACAGCCAGTCGAAAGAATCACCTTGAATGTCTTTGTACTGCATGCGGAAGTCGATTTCTCCATAATAATCTCCGGCCAGGTCGATTAGGAAACTTCCGTCTTCATCTTCGAACAGATAGCGGAGGTCACTTGAATCCATCAGGATGCAACCATTCGGGCGGAGTATTTGTTTCATCTTACGGAAGAAGACAGGCATATTCTCCAAGCGTCCGATGATACCGGAACCGTTCATCAACATTAGTATGGTATCGAAAGTATCGGCAAAGTGTTCGTCGAACAGATTGACCTGACGAGCATCTTTTACTCCCTGGAATTTCATCACTTCGACGGACAAAGGAGATATGTCGATGGCAGAAACTTCTTTGCCGGCTTTCTGAAGCGCAAGGGCGTGGCAGCCACTTCCGGCGCCTACGTCGAGTATTCTTCCGGTAGCCATTTGAAGAGCTGTGCGTTCGAGCAGGGGCATCTGTCCGGCTTCGCGGAAAAGTTGTTTGACGGGTATTTCGTCTTCATCGAACTGAGAAGAAAATACACGCAGTCTGTCTGCCTTGTGATTGTGATAATAATCGGCTATGGCGGCACCCATCGGGTCTTTTTCTGCCGGGAGCAGGAATGTATCCATTGATTGGTTTTTAGTTGTTACAGCGGGCAAAGATAGGGAATTCACAGAAAAAGAGTATCTTTGTCCACGGAAAATATAGAATAAGAAAGGAAAGATTATGAGTTTAGAAGATGCAATTATGGGTGGGATTGTCTTTAAAGGAAAGAAAGAAGGTCCGAAAAAAGATGAAAATAAAGTGAAAACAAAAGCGAAGAAAACAACTTATATAAAGGGAACCCATGGTTCCGGGGCAGCCAAGATGAAAGCTGAAATCCGGAGAAAGCGGGCGAATAGACATAAACGGTAAATAACGATGAACGATAAACTGTTTGCAATATTAATGTGCAGCCTGTTTATCGTTCATTGTTTAGAAACATGCGTCGTTTATCGTTTTAGAACCGCTCCGGCAATATTTCGATCCAGTAATCATCCGGATCGTTGATAAAATACAGTCCCATGGCAGTATTCTCAAAGCATACGCAGTTCATTTCTTTGTGATATTGGCGTATGGCATCATAATCTCCCGTTACACGGAAGCAGAGATGGCTTTCGTTCTCTCCCAATTCATATGCTTCGGTATGGTCTCTCAGCCAAGTGAGTTCCAATAAGAATCCGGTGGTGCTATCTGTGAGATATACCAGGATAAAGGAGCCGTCGGAGGCTTCTTTCCGGTGATGTTCTTTCAATCCCAGTGCTTTTTCGTAGAAAGCAATGCTGCGTTCCAGATCAGTCACATTGATGTTGAAGTGGTCAAATCTACTTTTTATTTCCATTGTTGCTAAGTTTATTTTGTTTTAGGTTAAAATAGAACTTATAAAGTTACACCACAGATTATACTGATTAGGGCAGATTGTTTATATTAATAATCTAATTAAAATTCAATCTGTGTTTATCCGTGTAATCTGTGGTGGCTGATTTATTTCATAAATGCTTTTGTTATTTTACCTGCATAAGTTCTGGGCTGTCCTTCCATTGGTGTCGGGGCAGGCAGCTTCTGACATTCCAGTATGACAGACGGCTCGCTTTGTCCTGTAGGATAGAAACGTATGCTATATGTCTCTGCTTTCTCCAGTTGCTCGTAAGGCTGGTCGGGCGAGAGGATGCTGAATACAACAGGGCTTCCGGAAATTTTTCCTATGGATCCTCCGGCGTTAGCTGTCATCATGGTCATGTTGAAAGGATCGGAGCCGATAGCGATCACCAGTCGGCCTGCACCCATCTGGATGGCGTTGGCAGGAACTTGATCGGGAGCTACCTCTTTATAGCCCGGCATTGTGCTTGGAGCGGTAACAGGGATTGCGGGGGTAACCGTAGCTGCTTTTTCTACCTTTTCAGTTTCTTTTTCACCACCGATTACCACAACTTTGGGTGAGCTTTTTAACCACCAGGGGGTGAATAAAGCCGTGGAGATTTTCTTTCTGGTCAAAGCAACCGGAAATGTGAGGTTTTTGGCTCAGTGCTTTTGCCGCCTCTTCAAAAAGGTTATCGGCAAAGTCTACCGTCTTCCTGCGCCATTTGGCAAGACCACGTACCAGTTTGGTTTTGGCTTTATTCAATGCGTATTTATCGGTGATCCATTCTTCGGCTGTATATTTTTCTTTTTCACGATAAGTGTAGCGGATTTTTTCTATTTCCATTGTGCACTTCTGCGGCTGGCAGTTAACGGTGATTTGATAGGTCAGCCAAGTACGGTCCAAAGAAAGAGCGGTAGAGCTGAATACCAGCCATTCTTCGCCGGCTGCGGCGATGACGCCTTTTTCTTTATATACCACGCGGCTATTGTTTTTATTCTGCTCCATGCGTCCGTCAAGCCACTTGAGCATCCGTTCATAGATTTCGTCTTGTGACATGCCGGGAATGCTGAATTCGCGGCTGAAAACTACCCGTCCGTCAACTTCGGGCACGGCGCCCGCAAGGTATCTGCTGTCATCATCATCTTTGTCATTGTCTGCCCAAAGGGTTGCAGGCAGGCAAATCATAAATAACACGAGAAAAAAATGTGTCAGTTTGTTCATAATCGTATGTTTTATTTAGTTATATCTCAAAGCTTTCGCCCCGGTGAGTGATGGTGATGAAACGGCATCCACCGGCTTCGGCTATAGACCGGAAAGCATTACCTCCCTCGTAGTCTTCGCTGAAGTGCATGGGTACAAATATAGTAGTTTTTATTCGTTCGATGAATTGTTGGGCGCCTTTCATATAATCTTTTCCCATTCGGCGGTCGACGGGGAACATTACCAGATCGACGGCCGGAGCAGATTCCCGGAGAAATTTCACTTCTGCCAGAAAGTCGCCTTCGGCTTTGCGTATCTCTTGTTCGGTAGACTCTTCGCTCCAATGCCAATTGTTGAGGTCACCGGCATGGAAGATGCTTTTCCCTTGCAGATGAATTAGGAAGGAGATGCCTACGTCCGTAGAACCGAAAGCCTGAATGCGCAGTGTATCATCTTCGTACTCCTCACCTTTATTAATATAGATCGCATCTTCACTTTGTGCCCGATGATGCTTCAGGATATCTTTTGAGAAGATATAGATGATGTCTGGACGTTGCTCTTTCCAGGTCAGTATTTCCCGGTTAAAATGGTCGGGATGAAAATGTGAGGCAAGTACATACAGCTTGCCGGGTCGTTGGAGCAGACGGTCGTGTACGATACCTTTATTTCGTTCCGTTTCCGAAGAGTCCTTGTAATAATCAATGATAAGGGTTACACCTTCTGCTTCGATGGCAAACCCGCTGTGGTATATATAATCCAGAATCATAAGCGGATGTATTTTATGAATGCAATATTACGTATTATTTGTTGGTTGCGCAAGCACAATAACCGGAAATATCAAGGGGCAAGCCTCTCTTTCCGCCAGCTTCCGTCCGCTTGGAGGGTGTAGAGAAAGCGGTCGTGCAGTCGGTTGGCTCTACCCTGCCAAAACTCGATTCGTTCAGGGATGACGGCATAGCCTCCCCAGTGTACCGGACGTTCTACTTCTCTGCCTACCCATCGGGCAGCTTCTGCAACGAAACTGCGAATCAATTGCATCCGGCTTTTCAACGGACGGCTTTGAGGAGAGATGCGTGCTCCGATGCGACTTTTGTAGGGGCGTTGGCGGAAGTAGGCATCGGATTCACCGGCAGGGACTTTTGAGGAAATGCCTTCAATGTGTACCTGTCTTTCCAGCGCGTGCCAGACGAAAGAGAGGGAAATATACGGATTCTTTGCCAGATGACTGCCTTTACGGCTTTCATAATTGGTATAAAAGATAAATTTTCCGTCATGTAAATCTTTCAGCAATACGGTACGGGTCGATGGTCGCCCTTCGGGGGATACGGTACCTACAAGCATGGCTGTAGGCTCTTCTACCTGTGCATCGATAGCTTCGTGCAGCCATCGGTTGAAAAGAGAAAGCGGGTTGTCGGGAAGATCTCCTTCCTTCAGCCCGCCTTTGGTGTACTCCTGCCGGATGGCAGCGAGGTTGATAGTCTCACTCCCGGCCCCTCTTTCGTGAAGAGGGGAATCAGGATGTGTGGACGTATGATCGGTTGACATAAGCAATTACTTTAAATTTACATCGGTACTTCTATCAGTAATATCTTGGAGTCTTTCAGGGTTTCTATCTCAAAGCTTTTGGTTTCAGAGATTCCCAATCCGTCGCGGCGGGTCAGGATGATATCGTCTATTTTTACTTCTCCTTCGATCAGGAAAATGTAGACTCCCGTATCTGTTCCATGTGTCTTGTATTCAAGCGTTTTACCGGCTTCTGCTTCACCCATCGAGAACCAGGTGTCTTGTAGCAGTTTGGCTGGTGTACTGCCATCCGGTGACAGGATCAGGGCCAGTTCGTTTTTTTTCAGCAATCCTCGGATGTCGTAGTCCTGATAGAGGGGGTGGGGGTTTCGCTCTTTGGGCATGATCCATATTTGCAGAAATTCCACAGGTTCCGACTTACTGCCGTTCATTTCACTATGATAGATGCCTGTTCCGGCACTCATCACTTGAATATCGCCAACAGTGATGGTACGGCTGTTCTTCTTACTGTCTCCGTGTGCCAGAAATCCCTTTAGGGGGATGGAGACGATTTCCATATTCTTATGTGGGTGGGTCTGAAAACCTTCTCCCGGTGCAACACGATCGTCATTCAGCACCCGTAAAGCGCCGAAGTGGATGCGTTCGGGATTATAATATTCATCAAAGCTGAAACTGTGGTGGCTGTCAAGCCAGTCATATAAAGATCGTCCGCGGGTATCCGAGCGGTGAACTACTTTTTTCATAATGTATCCTTTCTTTTAAAATGTATTCTATAAGCCAAACAATTGGGAAGTATAAATGGTTTGAAGCGTTCACTTTTTTATTAGGAACAAGGGGAAGGAGGCGGTTCCAGAAGTGAAACAATCAGGCTTTTGAAATCCGGCAAACAGAAGAGATTTGAATGCGTTCGGTAAATATGAGCCGGAGAAAATTTTGTTGAAAATATTATTATCTTATTTTTGTGCTTTCAAAATCTGCCAATAGTAAGAAGATATGAGAAAGTTATTGTGTGTTATTCTGTTAGTACTGCTTCATTGTTTTATATCTCCGGTGTCTGTTTGCGCCGGAACGTTTTCTTTACCAGACAGTTTGATTACAGATGACAACGTATATAAGTATACATTCTCCGACTTTGAAAAAGCGCAGCAGATCATGGAGCAGTTGAGGAAACAGAAGTCGCTTCCTCCGTTCCGCTTGGATGTGGTGGAAGGCGATTTGTATTTCAATGTAGGGCAATACTACTGGGCGTTGAAATTCTATAAGCGTGCTTTGGAAAGTGACTCGGTGCTCAATAGTGATAAAAACTATATGGAACAGGTGCACCGTATGATTTCGTGTTATGACTGTTTGCACAATGAGAATAAAAAGGCACAGTATGTGGATTTGCTTTTGAAGAGGGCTGAACTGTGTGATGATAAAGCGATGCAGTCCGTTGCTCTGTTTAATATGGGGAAGATGCTCTATTATCAGGGTAATAAGGATAAGGGATATGAATTTATGGAGCAGGCGGTAGCGATGATGGAAAAAACAGATTACCCATATAAGTACGATAACCTGCGCTATAATTACAATACTTTGCTGATATTTCAGGAGTCGGACAGGCGTAGTGAAGAGGCCCTGAAAACACTGGCTGCATTAGAAAGGATTGTGACGGAAGAGACCGGCAGTGAGATACCGATGGAGGGATTGAGCGGAAAGGAAAAAAAGGCAATGTACGCCCATTACGCTGTGGTTCTTTTCCGGTTGGGGCGGTCGGAAGAGGCTGACCGCTATTACCGGCTATTTTTGTCAGTAAGTAAGGAATACGATCGCGATGACTACCTGATTATGCCTTATCTGTTCGATCGGAAGATGTATGATCAGGTGATCCGCATGAATTCCGCTCGTGAAAAGGTATATGTCACGCGGAAAGATACGGTAAATTATTATATGGTCACCATTAAGAAGTCCCTCGGGCGTGCCTATCGGGATAAAGGTGATTACCGGACTGCTGCAAGATATTTTGAACAGCTGGCTGTGTTGCGTGATAGCATTAAGGCCAGAGAGCAGAAAAGTGCTGCATTGGAACTGGCAGCGGTTTATGAAACGAATGAAAAGGATATGTTTATTCAGCAGCAAGCCGCTGATATGCGGATGAGGAATGCCTTGCTGATATTTGTGGTCTGTATTGTTTTTCTGTTAGGGGTACTTTTATGGAGAACCATCCGACATAACCGTACCATACGCCGTAAGAATAAGGCAATGGTAGGAACCATCGAGGATTTGCTGGTTCACAAAGAAGAACTCTACCGGAAAAAAGAGGAGAACCATCTATTGAAAGAACAGTTACAGAAAGAGCGGGAAGTACGGACGTATATAGATGGAAATGCATTGCAGGCAGAAGAGCCCGGAAAGTCGGATGTTCCTGTCGATCCGGAGCCCGAGACGGAAGATAACAATGCGGTACACGATAAAATGCTGTTCGACAAACTGGAGCGTGAAATCATTAACCGGCAGTTATATCTTCAGCCGGACTTTTCGAGAGAGGAGTTAATCAAGACAATCTACATTCCCAAGAATAAGTTTGCGCCGCTTTTTAAGCAATATGCCGGAATGAGTTTTTCAAAATACATTAATAATCTTCGTTTGGAGTATGCTGCCAAGATGCTGAAAGATTACCCCGATTATACAGTAGACACGATAGCCCAGGAGTGTGGAATGTCTACCCAATCTTTTTATCGTCTCTTTTCCGGTAAATTTGGGGTGACTCCTACCGATTTTCAGGTAGGAGTACAACGTGTTAGTAATAAGGAAATTACTGACTGAAAGTGAAAAAATGAGAGACTAAGAGTGAAAAAATGAGAGAATAACCCACTTCAAGTATTTTGATCTGTAAATCTTTCCCTTTACCTTTGAACCACATCAACGAATCTGGTTTAGGTGATGTACTGTACCCAAAATCTGCCGGGAGTTTTCTCCCGGCAGATTATTCTCAGCAAGGCCGGTCACTGCATCAGGCTATTAGAAAATTTCACAGAGTTAATCTTTTAAAAAACACGTATTGTTATGATTAGGAAAGCATTCAAAGTAGGTGATACAATCACCATCAAACGTACCTCACATGCAGGTACTGGTTATCGTTACGCTTTAGTACGCCTGACTGGTGGAGTTGCCCTTGTGGAGGAATTGTCAGAAGATGCCGATACCTTGGGTGGAATGTCTGTACAGTCTTTTACTTTCCAGTTTTTGCAGCCGGGACAGGTAGAGATTCAGTTTGCCTATTATCGTGATGTCACGGGAGTCCTTTACGAAGATGTATTCCCTTATACGGTGGTTACTTCCGAGAAAGCGGATATAATAACAGGAGGCTGGGGAGAATTTGAACCGTTGACGGATCAGGATAAAGAATTGTTCCAGACCTGCATGACTTTGAAAGGGGTGGATTACACTCCACTTCTGGTTGCCAAACAACTGGTAAGCGGCTATAACTACCGCTTCATCTGTATGACTAAAACAGTAACTCGCGAGCCTAAGTATGGTTTTGCTAAAGTAACTATTTATGCTCCTCTGAAGGGAGAGCCTTTGTTAGAGAGCATTGTGGAATACTGATGAAAAAAGGGTGAACCGAAGGCACATAAATAGAGAATGCTAAATAGTAATCCCGGACATTATGTATTTCATCCGGGTTCCCCCCCCTTGGATTAAGCCTGCCGTTTCTTGAGAAAGAAGTGGCAGGCATTATTGTTTGTTACACATCACTTTTTCGTGTTGCTCTTTTCTAAGCATTGCCCAGTTTCACTTCATTCACTAAAGGTTTCCGGTTCTTGAAGTCCCGTATGTTCTCCAAAGTCGTTGCTGCAATATTAGCCAGAGCCTCGCGGGTAAAGAATGCTTGATGAGAAGTTACGATCACGTTATTGAATGACAGCAAACGTGCCAGCACATCGTCGTCGATGATACGGTCCGATTTATCTTCGTAGAAGTATTCGCTTTCTTCTTCATAAACATCCAGTCCGGCCGAACCGATCTTTTTATTTTTTAATCCTTCGATCAGCGCATTGGTATGAATCAGCTGTCCCCGTCCGGTATTGATGATCATTACTCCGTCTTTCATTTTGCTGATCGAGTAGTCATTGATCAGATACTTTGTCTGTTCAGTGAGCGGGCAGTGCAATGATATGATATCCGAGCTGTGGTATAATTCATCGAGCGTCGTATATACTATCTGGTTCTCCCGTGCAAAGTTATAATCCGGATATAGGTCATAGGCCAATATGTTCATGCCGAATCCTTTGAGGATGTGTATCAGTATTTTTGCAATCTTTCCCGTACCGATGATACCTGCTGTTTTTCCGTGCATATCGAAACCTAACAGTCCGTGCAGAGAGAAGTTCCCATCCCGTGTACGCCACGAAGCTCTCGGAATCTTCCGGTTGAGTGAAAGCATCAGGGCAACCGTATATTCGGCTACGGCATACGGTGAATAGGCCGGGACGCGGACAACGGTTACTCCGTTTTCGGCAGCGGCTTTTAAGTCTACATTATTATATCCGGCACAGCGAAGAGCGAGTAATTTCACCCCGTTGGCGGCCATTGTTTTTATTACTTCAGCATCAGCTGTGTCGTTCACGAAAATGCAGACAGCATCCACTCCTTGGGTCAGCAGCACGTTGTGCCGGTTCAAGTGACCTTTGAAAAATCGGAGTTCGAATCCGAATTCTTTGTTTTTTTCGTTGAAAGAAGCTTCATCGTAGGGTTTGGTACCAAAAAATGCGATTGTATATGCCATAGTTTTCTTATTTTATATTCTATAATATAAAAACGTTTAGCAATGGAGTAATGTTTGGCTTTCTGAGTGTCTTTTCTTATGATGTTTTCTTGTTCGTTTCAATCGAAACAGTTTGTGTTTTCAATTAATTTGTTGGTGAAAACGTAATTAGATGCACAGAAATATTCGTCATGTGCAATATTATTGTACCTTTGCGCCCGAAATAACTTAAAAAAGATTTAGATGAGAAAATTATTCTTGATTAGCATCGGGTTGCTAATCGTTTCAACTTCAACTTTTGCGGGAGGTCTCCTGACAAATACCAATCAGCACGTATTGTTTTTGAGAATGTTGGCTCGTGATGCTTCTACACAAATTGACGCAGTATATTCCAATCCGGCAGGTGTCGCTTTCATGGAAGATGGTTTTCACCTGTCTCTCAACGGACAGAGTGCTTTCCAGACAAGAACCATCACTTCTACTTTCGCTCCGTTTGTAGGCTTTGGCGGAAACGCTACAAAAGTATATAAAGGTGAAGCTTCGGCTCCGTTTGTTCCCAGTGTATTTGCAGTATATAAGAAGGATAAGTGGGCATTCTCGGCTAACTTTGCCATTACCGGCGGTGGCGGTAAAGCTACTTTTAATGAAGGATTGGGTTCATTTGAATCACAGGTAGCCATGATACCGGCTTTATTGAGAAAACAAGGTTTTGTAGCAGATAAATATTCTGTTAATAGCTTTATGGAAGGTAAACAGTACATCTTCGGTTTGCAGTTGGGAGCTACCTATAAGATTACGGATTATCTGTCTGTTTTTGGTGGTGCACGTATTAATTATGTAAGTAATGCATATTCGGGATATTTGAAAGATATTCAGGCAAATATCGGGGGAGGTGATAAACTGGTGAATCTGAATAACTATTTTACTACTTTGACTGCCGGTGCAATGGCTGCTGCTGAAAAGTTTGAGCCGGGTTCTCCTGAATATATCAAATATATGACTGATGCTGCAAGAGCTTCGGCTGTAGCAGGTGAGACTGCCGATATGGAACTTGACTGTAAACAGTCAGGATGGGGAATTACTCCTATTATTGGTGCTGATTTTAAAATGGGCAAATGGAATGTAGGCGTGAAATATGAATTCAATACGAAATTAAACGTTGAAAATAAAACGAAGGGTACATTGCCTGCCGCTCCTGCCGATCCGACAAAAGATAAATTCGCAAACTATCGGGATGGCGTTAATACTCCACATGATATTCCTAGTTTGCTGACTGTCGGTGTGTCTTATGAAATCTTGCCGGTATTACGTGCTTCGGTAGGTTATCACCATTTCTTTGATACACATGCAAAGATGGCTACTGTACAAGATCCTGCTACCGGTGCATTGGTCGATAAACATAATTATATTGGCAACGGAACGAATGAATATCTTGCCGGTATGGAATGGGATATTTGCAAGTGGGCACAGATAAGTGCCGGTATGCAACGTACTAAATATGGGGTGAAAGACAATTATCAGAGTGATATGAGCTTTGCGGTAAGTTCTTACTCGTATGGTTTTGGGGCAGGTTTCAATGTAGCTAAGAACTTGAAACTGAACGTTGCTTATTTCTGGACTGATTATGACAAATATACTAAAGATATGAGTAGCTATAATGGTACAGGAATGCCCGGAAAGGATGTCTTTACTCGTACCAATAAAGTATTCGGTATCGGTCTCGACTATAAGTTCTGATACAAGGCTTCTACTAATCTTTATTAATATAACTCTCAAGAAGGATCGGATTACTCAAATAATCCGGTCCTTTTTCATTTAACCTCCTATATTAAGATTATCTTTGTGTTCTAATCCCGAAAGATATGAGAGACACATTTTTTCTTTTCTTTGCTGCATTGAGCTTTGCATGCGTTTCTTGCAGCCGGGCATTAAGTAAAAGAGTGGAAGATGATAATCCCTGTGTGGTGAAATTTTATTATTAGCCCCATCTCCGTAGGGTAATAACAGAGACGGGGCTGGGTTCGTCCTTGGACTTTTTTACGTTAGAGTTCAGAGAGATTTATAAAAAGTTAGAACGAATATTGTACCAATGCGTTCATGCGGTTGGCATGACGGGTATTGCTACTGAAGTCCGTACGCCATCCTCTCAGATATTCGGCGCCTACCTGTAAGTTGCTGGTTACGTTCCAGAACAGGTTAGCCACCAGATATTGGCCCTTCCGGTACATATCGGGTACATCGCTTGGATACGTGTGTTCCGAGTAGAGGCGTGACAAACTGTAAGTGCCCGATACAAATACATCTTTGCTGATGTTGTATTGCAATCCGGCGAACCATCCCAACATGGGGAGCGTCTGCATGCGCCCTTCTTTTTCCGGGTTAGGAACAATATCCACATTCAGGTTACTCAAGTCGTTCAGATATTGTCCGATACCCCTTCCGTAATTCACCTGTCCGTATACTTGCCATTTCGGAGTCACGTTGAAGGAAGTCGAAGCTTGAAGTCCGTATCCGGCTTTTGAGTGCGCCTTATTGTCTACGGAACTTGAATAAGTCATGCTGCGAACGATGGCAGCTAACTTCAGGTGGCTGTTGGCATTCCAGTTATACTGTGCTGAGGCAGTGAAGTCGGGCATACGCTGGGTGTTGATGGTGAGATACTGATTCGTGGTACCGTCTACCGATGGCATTTCGACACCGACGCCGAATTTCCAGTTCTTCAGCTTGTCACACATATAGCTCAATTGAGTGGTTCGATAGAAAGCCGAGCCGTTAGGGCCTGCAAAGTCGATGGTAGGAGGCAGGGCGGCAAGGTCCATAAAGTTACCATAGCTGTATCCCAGAGTAAAGCCGAGGAAGGTAGCATAAGCATTCTGCAACTCGAAAGTCTTTCCGTCTCCGCGGAAGTTTGCAGCAGTATAAACCACGAAGTCACCCAGACGTTTGGTATGTCCCACCAGTTTCAGGAAAAGAGTCGAAGTGCTGATATCCATCTGGAACTGATTGCGTGCACGGTCGGCAGAGCCTTTATTAGGAATCAGCGCCGGATAGAAGTCTACATCTTTCACAATTCCCCCGAAGTCATATTCGGCGGTTGCCCGTACATATCCGCCGATACCCAGTGCGAACTTTCCTTGCCGGTCGGTCAGTACGAAGCGTGGAGCCTTCGGTTCCTGGAAACGCGGAAGACGCGTCTCGTTCATGATCCGGATAATCTCGTCTCCGGCTTTGTCGGTCGATACAAACATCACGGAGTTCGGTTCTTCATCTTCGATGATTACTTTTTTCTGGGCATGTGCCGCTACAGGCAAGAGTCCCAATCCGAGTAGCATAGCTACAGATCTAAAAAATGTTTTCATTATAAGTTAAGTTTTAGGTGAATTGCCCTATTGAACAACTTAAATGGGAAATGGTTGAAGGGCCGAGGGAAAAATCGCCAAATTATGCGGAAGAATTGCTATAGGACAGACCGTTTAAAATGCGAATCTTTGCATATTCGATAATCAGAAAGAAAGAAGAGCAATGGAAAAGATGAATATTACCCATAAGATAGTGGCTATGCAGCCCGAACTGGAACATTTTGCCTATAAACTGACTGCTGACCGGGAGTCGGCCAATGATCTGGTACAGGATTGTCTGTTGAAGGCATTGGACAACAAAGAGAAATTTGTGCATACCCAGAATTTCAAGGGATGGATGTATACCATCATGCGCAATATCTTTATCAATAATTACCGTAAGTCGTTACGTGAAGTGGATATGACCGATTCCACCTATAATCTCTATGCGCAAACCATGACGGAAGGTGAGGACGGCAACCGCTTTGAAACAATTTACGATCTGAAGGAACTCTATAAGGTGATTAATGCCGTTCCCGAAGAGTTGAAGAAGCCTTTCCTGATGTTTGTTGCCGGATTCAAGTATCGTGAGATAGCTGAGAAGATGGATTTGCCGGTAGGGACTATCAAGAGCCGTCTGTTCCTGATCCGCAAAAGATTACAGCAGGATTTGAAAGACTTCTCGTAAGAGCGCTTATTAAGATCGATGCCGGATTTTCCGGAAGTATGAATGGGCTTTTGCAACTCTGTGACAAGAGTAAAAAGAATAGTGTGTTAAGTGTTTGTTATGTTGTACCCGGACGGGGCATTACATTATATGTTATCGCGATAACAATATATGTAATGCCCCGTTACATATATTGTTATTTTGTCGATTAAAAAAGAATTGCTACCTTTGCTGCCCGTAAACGTATGATGCCGTGAATAGCGGTCGTGTATTCTAGAACACCACGTAAAAAACAGGAATTATGAAAGAAAAAGTATCTATACCCTTCATGTTGCTCGGCATTCTGTTCAACGTCTGCCTGATTGCAGCAAACCTTCTCGAAACCAAAGTGATTCAGGTTGGCAGTATCACTATTACTGCCGGATTGCTGGTGTTTCCCATATCCTATATTATCAATGACTGTATAGCCGAAGTATGGGGATTTAAAAAGGCCCGTCTGATTATTTGGAGCGGATTTGCCATGAACTTCTTTGTGGTAGGCCTCGGGCTGATTGCCGTGGCGTTGCCCGCAGCACCTTTCTGGGAAGGCGAACAGCATTTTGATTTTGTGTTCGGCATGGCTCCCCGCATTGTTGTAGCCAGTCTGTTGGCCTTTCTGGTCGGTTCGTTTCTCAATGCCTATGTCATGAGTAAAATGAAAGTGGCCAGTGGCGGACGTAATTTTTCTGCCCGTGCCATCTGGTCTACGGTAGTGGGAGAAACGGCCGATTCACTGATCTTCTTTCCCATCGCATTCGGCGGACTGATTGCCTGGCCCGAGCTGTTGGTGATGATGGGCACTCAGATTGTGCTGAAGTCCCTTTACGAAGTGATTATCCTTCCGATCACCATCCGTGTCGTGAAAGCCGTTAAGAGAATTGACGGGAGCGATGTTTATGATACCGACATCTCCTATAATGTACTTAAGGTAAAGGATATATAATAAGGAGAACTTAAAAACACTTTTTTCAAGAAAATAAATGATGAAAAATGATTCAGCAGTAGTTCTGTTCAGTGGCGGACAGGACTCTACAACGTGTCTCTTCTGGGCGAAGAAACATTTCAGCAAAGTATATGCGCTTAGTTTCCTGTACGGACAGAAACATGCACACGAGGTAGAACTGGCCCGGGGAATAGCCGAAAGGGCAGGAGTGGAGTTTCATGTGATGGACACCTCTTTTATCGGGAGCCTTGGAAGCAATTCGTTGACGGATACCAGCATCTCGATGGACGAAGACAAGCCGGAAGATTCGTTCCCGAACACCTTTGTTCCGGGACGTAACCTGTTCTTTCTGAGTATTGCTGCTGTCTTTGCCCGTGAACAGGGAGCTTTCCACTTGGTTACCGGAGTTTCGCAGACCGATTATAGTGGTTATCCCGATTGCCGCGACTCGTTTATCAAGTCGTTGAATGTCACTCTGAATCTGGCGATGGACGAACAGTTTGTAATCCATACACCGTTGATGTGGATTGATAAAGCCGAAACCTGGGCATTGGCGG
>OGIV01001125.1_pt1 | contig 16832 bp, 12 predicted proteins | sample 1571861 | NCBI WGS metagenome assembly OGIV01 (sample SAMEA2582099, study PRJEB24529) | metagenome | biome: Human gut stool | place: China | collected 2011 | reverse complement strand
CAGAAAGTTCCGGGATTTTTTCTTTTCGGCGTTGGCAGTGCAGCGGTTGAGCGACCTGATTTGTCTGGAACACCAGTTGTCTGTTATTGAAAAGAAACCCTACCGGGAACGGCAGAAGCGCATCGTCTACCCGCCTAAGGAGAGCAACCGTGACCGCCTGTGCGGAATCATCGACACAATCCTTGCAGAAAAACCGGGGGATTACGAAGCGTTTCTGCAAAAGCTGGAGCAGCAGGGCTATGAGGTGAAGCGTGGCAAGTACACGGCGGTGAAGGGCAAGGGGCAGAAACGATTTATCCGTTTCCGCACACTGGGTACCGGCTACGGCGAGGACGAGATCAAGGCGGTGCTGGAGGGAAAGGCGAAGCACCAGCCGCACCAGAAGCAGCCGCTCAAAGAACAATCGTTCCAGTTGCTGGTGGACATTCAGGGAAAAATGGCAGAGGGCAAAAGCGTCGGCTACAAAAAGTGGGCGACCAAGTTCAACCTGAAAGAAATGTCCAAAACGCTGCTGTTTTTACAGGAGCAGAAAATCGGCAGTGCCGAGGAACTGCGGGAACGTGCAGCGGCGGCAACGGAACGCTATCATGCCATGGGCGATTCCATCAAGGCAGCAGAAGCGAGGTTGACGGAAATTGCTGTTCTGAAAACCCACATTATCAACTATGCCAAGACCCGCCCAGCCTATGATGCCTACCGCAAGTCAGGGTACAGTAAAAAGTCTTTGGAAGCCCACCGGGAGGAAATCACTCTGCATAAGGCGGCGAAAGCTGCCTTTGACGAAGCCGGACTGCAGAAGCTGCCGAAGGTCAAGGAGTTGGATGCGGAGTTTGCAGAACTGCTGACCAAGAAGAAAGCCGCCTATCCGGACTACCGCAAAGCACGGGACGAGATGCAGGAACTGGTCCGGGCACAGAAAAATGTGGAGCGATTTTTTGCGGAGGAAAAGGACACCACCGAGAAAACGCAGATCCGATAAACGGATAGCGTCGAGAAGACTGTTACCTTTTGGCCAAATAACTCGGGTCTTTTTGTTGTAGCTTGTGCAACAGTCCCTGTTCAATCTGTATACAACTTCCCCACAATATAAGCGTTTTTGTTTACTTTTCCGTCACAGTTATGATATAATAATACAATCTATAAAGATGCAGAGTTGTATCCGAAGTGGAGTGGCGCTGCATTCGTTCTGATTTGGAGGCAGCGCTTATGCATCCACTGCTCATTCTAGTTTTAATTTTTGATGTGCTCATTGCCGTTTCGTCGGTGCTGAACCTTGTGAACATGATGCGGGTAAACCTGCTGGTGGAAGAACGCAAAGCGGAAGCATTCACCGTGGAGCGCGTGCGCGTGAGCAAGGCAGCAGCCGGAAAGGGCGGCATCCTTACCTCCTATTTTGGCGTGTATACTTGTCCGGGCGAAACTGGCAAGGGTGAATTCACCTCTACAAACCCCTACGGCAGCGAGGTCGCTGTACCTGAAACCACTACCGTAGTGCCCATGAAGGCTTCCGGCGTGCTGGAAAAATGCGATATTTCCGCCCATCTGCGCCGCCGTCTTGTGCCGCTGTGGCTCACGGCGCTGGGCTTCTCGGTGCTGCTGGCGGCATTCGTCAACGCATAAATCAGACACATCCATGTATTTTCGGCGTTCTTCGCCGGGAAAATATAATTCTGTAAAGGAAGGAAATTATGGAACTACTCAAATTACTTGGCATTGTCATCGTCATCGTCGGCTTTGCGCTGAAGCTGGACTCCATTCTCGTCATTCTGGCTGCAGCCGTTGTGACTGCGATCGTGGGCGGTCTGGGTCCTGTCACCCTGCTGGAGACCCTTGGTAGCACCTTTGTGGCCAACCGCAGCATGGCAATTTTTATTATTATCATGCTGGTCACTGGCACTCTGGAGCGCAACGGCCTGCGTGAGGCAGCTGCGGCTCTGATTGGCAAGTTCAAGGGCGCGACCTCCGGTCTGGTCATTGGCATTTACGGTGTTATGCGTGCGGTCTTTGCCGCCTTCAATGTGGGCTTTGGCGGCGTGGCCGGCTTTGTCCGCCCGGTGATCATGCCTATGGCGGAAGGCGCCATTGTGGCGCGGGGCTATGAACCGAACGAGGATCATGTTGAGGAGCTGAAGGGCATGGCTTCCGGCATGGAGAACGTGACCTGGTTCTTTGGTCAGGTACTGTTTGTGGGCGGCTCCGGCGCACTGCTGGTGCAGAGCACCCTGGCCGGCTTGGGCATTGAAGTGGAGCTGGCCCCGCTGGCTGCCATTGAAGTGCCGGTGTGCATCATTGCTACCGCCGTTACGATCGTGTTCTACATCATCAAGGACCGCAAGATGGTTCAGAAGTATTATAAATAAGGGAGGACAGAAGAATGAGCTTTTTTACAAGTGCTGATGTCACCCTCGCCAATAAGGTGATGGAAGTCATCTACATCATTATCGGCCTGCTGTGCATCAACTGTGGCGTGAAGAACCTGAAGGACAAAGAGAACTCCGAGCCAGTGGGCACCTTTATTTTCTGGGCTGTTCTGGGCGTTGTGATCGCACTGGGCCGCTGGCTGCCCGCTCTGGTAAGTGGTATTCTGGTCGTTGTCATGTGCCTGCCCGCCATCTTCAAGAAGGTGAAGAAGGGTGCCGTCTCTGCTGCTACCAAGGCTGAGACCGAGGCTGCCTATGAGAAGATCGGCATGAAGATCTTTGCTCCTACCCTGAGCATCGGCGTGATGGCTGTTATCTGCGCCATCACCGGTCTGGGCATCGGCCTGTCTGCTCTGAACGGCGTTGCCATCGGCGTGCTGGTATCCGTCATCCTGCTGATGATCATGAACAAGGAGAACAAGCCCTCCACCTTCCTGAACGATTCCGAACGTATGCTGTCCACCGTCGGTCCCTTGTCCATGCTGCCCATGCTGCTGGCGTGTCTGGGCGCCATCTTCACCAAGGCTGGTGTCGGTGACGTGATTTCTGACATCGTCAGCCACATCGTCCCGGAGGGCAATGTGAACGCCGGTATTGTGGTGTACGCCATTGGCATGATGCTGTTCACCATGATCATGGGCAACGCCTACGCTGCCATCACTGTTATGACCGTGGGCATTGGCTATCCGTTCGTTCTGGCACACGGTGCAAACCCCACCGTTATTGGTATGCTGGCCCTGACCTGCGGCTTCTGCGGCACCCTGTGCACCCCGATGGCTGCAAACTTTAACACCGTGCCTGTCGCTCTGCTGGACATGAAGAAGCCCATGGGCGTTATCAAAAATCAGGTGCCTGTTGCGATCATCATGCTGGTCGTCCAGATCGTTGTGATGATCATGCTGAAGTGATCGTCTGTCCCGCTGTAACCTGTAGTTTTTAAAATTAGATCGAGTGATTGAATGGAACAAGCAATTCAGCACGGTGCCAACATTATTGTCAAAGACTGGGTCCGGCTCCGTACAAGAGAACGTCTTTTGATCGTATCCAGCCTGAATTATGCCGCAGAAGTGCAGGCCATGCAGACAACTGCCAAAGCGGTGGGGGCCACCGCTGAGGTTTTGTTGCTGGACGACCTGCATGAACAGGTGGGCCAGTACTTTGATGAACGCGAGGACGCTTTTGACCCCTACGATGCCGTGATCGGTGCAACGGAATATTCGCTGATCACTACGCGGGCGGTCAAGCGGGTGGTGCAGCGGCGGCACAGGTTTCTCTCGCTGCCGCTGAGCACAAATAACGGCCAGTCGCTGCTGAGCTACGACTTTTTGAACATGAGCCTGCCCAAAAGCCGCATTATGGCCAGCATCATTATGAACTGCTACCAGAATGCCAGTAAGATCCATGTGACAACCGACCTTGGCACGAATCTGGATTTTACCATTGAAGGGCGCACTCCCGGTTTCTTCAACGGCTGCTGCCGCGACGGCAACGGTCTGGCATCCTCCAGCGTGGAGGTGTATGTGGCCCCGGTGGAGACCGAAACCAGCGGCACCCTGATCCTGGATGGTTCCATGGGCTACATCGGCGTGGTATCCAGCCCGGTGCGGGTGGAGCTGCAGCACGGCAAGATCGTGGACATTGAGGATAACGAGAGCGGCAGACGGCTCAAACAGTTTCTGCAACGTTTCAAGGACCCTGAAGATATGGTGGTGGCCGCAGAGTTCGGCATCGGGCTGAACACCCACTCCCACTGCGACGGCAACTGCTATATTGAGGACGAATCCACCTACGGCACCTTCCACATTGGTTTTGGACGCAACATCGCCCTTGGCGGTGTGCAGGATGCTACCGGACACTTCGACCTGGTCACCCATGACCCCAACATCTATGTGGACAACCGCATGATCATGGATCACGGACAACTGACCGTTCTGGAGCCATCCATTTATATCTGAGAAAGAAGGTAATTCATTATGAAAATCCTGATTACTGGTTTTAATCCCTTTGGCGGCGAGTCCGTCAACCCTGCTTTTGAAGCTGTGAAGCTGCTGCCCGACACCATTGCCGGTGCCCAGATTATCAAGCAGGAAGTTCCTACCGAGTTTGGCCGCGCCGGTGAAGTGCTGGAAGCTGCCATGAACGCCTCGAAGCCCGATGTGGTCATCTGCATCGGTCAGGCAGGTGGCCGTTCCGCCATCACCCCGGAGAAGGTGGGCATCAATATCATGGATGGCCGCATCCCGGATAACGCCGGTTACCAGCCCGTGGATGTGACCATCCGCGAGGACGGCGAGACCGCATACTTCACTTCCTTGCCTGTGAAGGCCATGGTGCAGAAGATGAAGGATGCCGGCATTCCGGCTGCCCTGTCCTACACTGCAGGCTCCTATGTGTGCAACTACCTGATGTACACCCTGCTGTACCTCATCGACAAGAAGTTCCCCGGCGTGCGCGGCGGCTTCATCCATGTGCCTTACGCCATGGAGCAGGTCGTGAATAAGCCGCTGGGCACCCCCAGCATGGATCTGCACCAGATCGCACGCGGTCTGGAAAAGGCTGTGGAAGCCATTGTGGAAAGTGACAGCGACATCGCTGTGAACATGGGCACCACCCACTGAGTTTAAACAAAGAAGGAGCTGTTGCAATGTGACAGCTCCTATTTTTATACGAACAGGCGTAAGAATCAAACGGCATCAATATGATGCCTACCGCAAAGTACGGAATGAGATGCAACAATTGATGAAAGCACAGAAAAATGTGGAGTTGTTTTTTGCGGAGGACAAGAGCAATCTCCGACCGCAGCATACCCGATAAACGAATACCGTCGAGGACTCTTCCCATTGGGGAGGTGTCCTCGGCGGATTTTTGTTTATGCAGCAGGTTTAAGATGTTGGATTTATTCTGTTAAAACGCAGTCCTACTCTCTGCCGGTCACGGCATCCAAGTCAACGCCCTGTTTTTGCTGCCCGGTATTTTCCGGCGGAGAACGGCAAAGTTTTTTTACTTGAAACGGTGCGCGGATACGATATAATAAGGATGGATAGAAAAATAACATTCGAGCAGCTCTAAGGTTCTGCTGCCCGGAAAGGAGCTTACTGTTATGCGCTATACCATCAGTGAGATGGCATCTCTGCTTGGTGTCACAACCCATACTTTGCGCTACTATGAAAAAATGGGCCTGATCCACCCCGAGGTCAACGAGGATACCGGCTACCGTTACTATACAGTCACTGATACCCGGCGGTTCAACCTGTGCAGGGAACTGCGGGCGGCAGAGCTCTCGCTGGAAGAATGCCGGGAGCTGATCGGCGCACCCACGGTGGAGCAGAGCGACGCCATGTTCAACCATCAGATCGCCCAGCTGCGGCGCAGGCAGGTGCTGGACGAACTGGCCATCCGTTTTTTGGAACACAAGCGGGAGCAGTACCGCACACTGGAACAGAATGCTGGGCGCATCTGGGTGCAGAATTTCCCGGAAATGTGGCGACTGACCTTCTCACAGGAAGAAGCAGCAGACCGGGATAAAGAATTGCAGCAGGAAAAGGCTGAATGGCTGGAATGTATGCCTGCGACCCGCTGGGTGAGCCGCCTGCCCCGGCGGGTGATGGAGCAGTTTCGGGTGGGACGCAACGAGTACGACTACGGCCTTATGATTGAGGCCGATGCCGCCCGCAGGCTGGGGCTGAAGCGCACAAAGCATGTGGAGGTGGTGTGTGGCGGAGACTATCTGACGACCATTTGGAAAAAGGATTATCGCGGGTCCTTTGGGTGGGACTCGCTGGACGACCTGCATGCGGAGATCGTGCAGCGCGGTTTCCGTGCGGTGGGCGAGACCTTCAGCAGCATCACTGCTAGCCGGGAACAGCCCGATGGGAGCATCGTGAATTACCATCTGACGCGGACAAAAATATATACATAAAATTGCAATATCACGAGAATTTGTTATATCAGACAAATTTTTGTGATATTTTTGTCAAAATGGCCCTTGACCTTCGCGCTGCTCTAACGTGTAAGCTTTGTTTATCCGGTAACAAAGTCTGCGGACTTTGCTGCCAAACACGGATCACACGAAGAAAAGGCAAGGAGAGCTATTATGAGCGAAAAGATTTCCCGTCGCAACTTCCTGCGCACTGCTACCTTGGGTGCAGCTGCCGCAGGCCTGCTGGCCGGCTGCGGCAACAGCGCAACTGCTGGCAGCACCGCTGCCAGCACTGCTGCCGGTACCTATACCGCAGGCACCTACAGCGCCACCGCTACCGGCATCAACACCGCCACCCCCGTCACCGTGACCATGACATTCAGCGCTGACGCCATCACCGATGTGCAGATCGACGTTGCAAACGAGACCAAGGGCTACGGTGCCGACATCGCCGATGAGATGGTCAAGAAGATCCTGGACGCACAGTCCAGCGAGGTGGACGGCCACTCCGGCGCAACCATCACCTCCGACGCCATCCGGAAGGCTGCCGAGAGCTGCATCAATCAGGCCAAGGGCGTGGCCGTTGCCCCCACCGAGGCCAACAAGGCCGAGACCGTTGTCCCCGACGGCCTGAGCGTGGAGGAAGTGGAGTCTTCTGTGTGCGAGCTGGGCGACATCACCCCCGACGAGACCAAGGACTTTGACGTGGTCGTCGTGGGTGCCGGTGCTGCCGGTGTGCCCGCCGCAGGCTGGGCTGCCGAGCTGGGCGGCCATGTGGCTCTGCTGCAGAAGCAGAGCATCGTGGTCAGCCAGGGCAACTGCGGTTCCGCCATCATCAAGTCCAAGTCCACCGACGCGGGCAAGAAGATGTGGGTGCACATGACCAACGGCCTGTGCGACTGGCGCGCTGATACCAGCCTGCTGAACGCCTACGTCGAGAACTCCGAAGAGGCCCTGATGTGGTACCTGAACCGCGCCGGCCTGACCGACCAGACCGAGTACGGCGACGGCAGCCTCGTGGACAGCAACAAGAACCCCTCCGACCTGCTGCACAACGACGAGAAGGAGATCTTCGCCTACATGTGCACCAGCCAGGATCTGACCGGCGTGTGGAAGGATCGCATGGACACCTACGACTTCGGCGATGAGCACTGCTACTTCTTTGCTCCGTGGATCGGCCCCAAGCCCAAGAACGTGGGCGACGTGCTGGCCACTGTGCTGGAGAACGTGCAGGCCAAGAACTCCAATCTGGAGGCCTTCTTCAACACCCCCGCCGTCAAGCTGGTGCATGAGAACGGCAAGGTGACCGGCGTCATCGCAAAGGACGAAAACGGCAAGTACATCCAGTTCAACGCTTCCAAGGGCGTCATTCTGGCCACCGGCGACTACATGAACAACGAGGCCATGGTCAAGCGCTGGTGCCCCGATGTGGACGGCTTCGACAAGAAGCAGTACCAGAAGACCGGCGACGGCCACATCATGGCCATCGATGCAGGTGCAAAGATGGAAAATCTGGGCCACACCAAGATGATGCACGACTTCGACTCCGGCCTGATGTACGAGGAACCGTTCCTGTACGTCAACATGGAGGGCAAGCGCTTCTGCAACGAGGACACCGGCTTTGTCTACATGGGCAACATCACCAAGTATGTGCCCAAGTTCAACGGCAACAACGTGGATGCAAACCATCCGGACGGTTCTCTGGGCTGGTACTGCCAGATCTACGATAACGACTACATGAGCTACGCCAACGGCCCCATCCCCGAGCAGGTGATGACCAAGTACATCCCCGGTGCCGTGGAGAACCCGCAGGGCGTGTTCACCAACCTCATCGATACCTACAAGGCCGACACCATCGAAGAGCTGGCCGGTCTGCTGGGCGTGCCTGCAGACGAGCTGCAGAAGACCATCGACCGCTACAACGAGCTGTGCGACAAGGGCACTGACGTGGACTTCGGTAAGAAGAGCGCTTACATGCACAAGATCGTCACCGCTCCCTTCTGGGGCATCCGCAAGCACATCCGCGTGTCCTCCATCGACAGCGGCGTGAACACCAACGCAAACGGTCAGGCTCTGGATGCTGACGGCAACGTCATCGACGGCCTGTACTGCGTGGGCAACGTGGGCGGCGTGTTCTACGGCGGCGCGGACTATCCGTTCCACCAGACCGGTCTGTCTCTGGGTCGTTGCTACACCTTTGGTATGCTGGCTGCAAAGCATGCTATGGGCCAGCTGTAATTAAGAAAAAGCTGATTTTGGGGCTGTTGCAAAATAGCATCCCTTTATCGCAAAGCCGATCAATCTGAATATTTTTGTACCGCCCCTCCGAAAATATCGTTGATGCGGATAGAAAGCTGTACAGAAGGACGTTCTCAGACCGCAGCATACCCGATAAACGAATACCGCCGAGGACTCTTCCCATTTTGGGAAGATGTCCTCGGCGCTTTTTTGTATGTATAGAGGAAATCCATGACTGGATTTTCGTCAAGCACTAATTATCGCTGTATTCTTGCTATGAATGTCTTTTGTCGGTATACGGTGTAACAAAACTGGACGCAATCGTAGAGAGTATCGTATGCACCAAGTTTTCGGAGATTTTAGAGTGTTCCAAAAGCAAGCTGCTTCAGGATATGCTTCGCAAGGACATGGAAGTAGCGCAGAAAGAAGTATCACGTGCAAAGAGTGAACTCGACCTCAAGGACGACGAACGGAATGCATTGAAGGATGAAATGATTCGCGTCATCCGGGGAAAGAGCAGCATTGACCGTGATATGATCCAGCAGCTTCTGGATGAAAATCAAGCTGCGATCCAAGCAGCACAGGACGCCATGACCGCTGCACAGAACAAGCTGGAGGAGATTGAGCAGGAAAACAAGAAAGTTGAAAATGATTGCAGCAATCTGTTCACTTGGGCAAGCACCTATCAGAACGCATCCTTTCAGCAGCGGCAGGCAATCCTCAACCAGTTCATCAAGGAAGTCCGTGTTGGACGGGATTATGATATTGAGATCATCCTCAATGTTCCGCTGGAGGAGTTTGAAGAATTTAAGAGTCATTCGCTCTCGGTGCGTACTCCGAGTGGGCGGAAAACGGACCTTAAACAAGCACCCGTTAGGGGGCTGGGTACTCCGAATGGGGGAATCGTCGTTTTAGACAAAACAGCAGGCGAAACTATAAGCATTGTGCCTAAAAATGCTGCACACGCAATTTTGCGCTGTCAAGACGAATGATGCACGATTTTGCAAAGAATGGCAAAAAGAAACGCCGTATCGTTTAACACGATACGGCGTTTTATGGACTCGAAGGGAGTCGAACCCTCGACCTTTCGGATGCGAACCGAACGCTCTCCCAGCAATATCTCTTTTGTGCACACCTTATGCACTGCGAGAAAAGGAAAATCAACGTATATTCGTCCATATGAAATGTTCAGCCATGCAAACGACTTTTCGCTGGAACAAGTATAGCATCCAAGCCGTTGATTTTCAAGATAAAGCGATCTGGGATGTAATATGATTGGCGGACAAGTGAGCTACAGGTCTTTGAGATGTAACTCACTTGGGGTTCAGATGTATCGCATCCCAATTTACAATAAAATACGATGTGACGTAAAAGCACGACTTCTACTCTGACTGAATAGAAGCTGCGCTTTTATTTTTCTACACGGCAGGAATATTATCGACCTTCAAAGAAGCTACAGCCACTGTTAGAGATTATACTTGTCAATGCCTTGAATCAAATCCATGTTAGTTCTGTGCAATTTTCAGATAAGCACATTTTGTTAGCTTGACAATATCAGTTTCAAGTGACGAGCCAAGAAAGCTACAAGTTTTTTGAAGCTGACCCGCTGCATCGTTCTCTCCACCGAGATAATTCTTTGCTTCAATAATGTATGCAATTATCTTAACCCCCATTCTAATGAGTATCCTAAGTTCAGAGAATGCTCAAAGGTTTAATCAATCGAAGACGTATTTCACCTTGGATCTCCTAATTGGTTGGCATAGCGCCCTTCTCAGAGTGTCAAGACCGTGAGTGCACTTTAGTCTTGATACTCTGAGAAGGGTGCTATATCCTCCAGCAGGAAATCCAAAAACATCAAGAACGGGTGTTCGACGTATGAAGATAGGTATTACACAGACTTTTCCACAGCGGGTTAAGATAATATATAACCCGCCGTATCAGATGAGTGATGGTGGAGGAAATGGAGCAAGCGCTAAGCCGATTTACCAGCTATTTATTCAAAGCGCAAAAAAGTTGAATCCACGATATATAACCATGATTACTCCATCAAGGTGGTTTACCGGTGGAAAAGGGCTAGATGAATTTCGTGATGAAATGTTACACGATGACCGTATCCGTGTAATTCATGATTATCCGGAAGCATCAGACTGTTTTAGTGGCGTTCAAATCAAGGGAGGAGTTTCCTTCTTTTTGTGGTGCCGTGAAGAACACGGAGAATGTTCGGTATATTCGCACAAAGGCACAGAAGTATCAGAACCAATGATTCGCCCATTGCTTGAAAACGGGTGTGACACATTTATCCGTTATAACGAGGCTGTTTCAATTCTGCATAAAGTAATGGCTTTCCATGAATCTTCAATGGAAAATTTAGTCAGCACCAGATTGCCCTTTGGATTGCCCAATACATTCAAGGGTAATAAGTGCAAAAAATCGCCCTCTGATTTGCGTGTTTATGTCAGCGGAAATGACCGCGAAATCCGAGGAACTGTTTCGTATATGCCGGAAAATCAAGTGACTCGTGGCAGAGAAATGATACCTTGGCATAAAGTCTATATCGCAAAGGCTGGAAGCGGAAGTGATTCTTTTCCACATCCGATTTTGCCGAAGCCGTTTTATGGAAAACCAAATACTGTATGCAATGAGAGCTATCTAGTAATCGGAAAATTCAAGGATAAAGAAGAATGCGAAAATGTGATGAGTTATATTGCAACAAAGTTTTTCCGATTCCTTGTATTGCTCAAGAAAAGCACGCAGAATGCTGCAAAAGGCGTTTATCATTTGGTTCCGCAGCAGGATTTCACCAAACCGTGGACAGATGCCGAACTGTACGCCAAATACAACCTGACCGATGAAGAAATCGCCTTTATCGAATCCATGATAAAGCCCATGGAGTTAGGTGGTGACGAGTAATGGACTTTTTCCCGCAGCGTCCACCGGTAAGTCCTAAAATCTATGCCTATGAACTGATTGGGGTGGCATCCCACAGGGGCTACATCAAGGTCGGCTACACCGAGCGGGATGTGGACACCCGCATCCGGGAGCAGACCCACACCGTGGCCGTGCCCTACCGGGTGCTGGAAACATGGCCCGCCATGCGCAGCGATGGCAGTTGCTTTACGGATAAAGACCTCCACGCTGTGCTGCGCCGCAAAGGGTTTCGGCAATTGAATGAGGGCGAAGACCGGAATGAATGGTTCCGCTGTACCGTCAACGATGTGAAAGCTACCGTTTATGCAGTACGCAACCGCACCGAGAACGTGGAGAACCGCACCAATGATTTTGCCATGCGCCCGGAGCAGAAGGAGGCGGTGGATAAGACCGAAGCCTATTTTCGCTCGGCAGCCGCCGAGGGCTACCCGAAGTTTTTGTGGAACTGCAAAATGCGGTTTGGCAAGACCTTTGCCGCCTATCAGTTGGCAAAGCGGATGGACTTTCAGCGGGTGCTGGTGCTCACCTTCAAGCCCGCCGTGGTCAGCGCATGGCAGGAGGACCTGAACACCCACAAGGATTTTGAGGGCTGGCAGTTTATCAGCCGCACCACCGAGCTGACCTACGAGACTGCCGACCAAAGCCGCCCCATCGTCTGCTTTGGCTCGTTCCAAGACTATCTCGGCGTGGATAAGACCACCGGCACCATCAAGGGGCGCAACGAGTGGGTACATACCATCAACTGGGATCTGGTCATTTTCGATGAATACCACTTTGGCGCATGGAAAGAGAACGCTAAGAAGCTGTTTGAACAGGACGATGAGGATAATTACGACTCCGAAAATATGGAGCAGTACAGCCGAGCCGATGCCTACGATGAAACATGGCTGCCCATCACCACCGACCACTACCTGTACCTGTCCGGTACCCCCTTCCGTGCCCTCAACTCCGGCGAGTTCATCGAGGAGCAGATCTATAACTGGACCTATTCCGATGAGCAGCGCGCTAAGGAAAACTGGCAGGGAGAGAACAACCCCTACGCTGCTCTGCCCCGGATGGTCATGATGACCTACAAGATACCGGAAAGCATCCAGCAGATCGCAAAGCAGGGAGAATATGATGAATTTGACCTGAACGTGTTCTTTTCCGCCAAGGGAAAAGGGCGGGACTGCCGTTTTGTCTATGAGGATTATGTGCAGAAGTGGCTGGACCTGATTCGAGGTTCCTATCTGGAAACCACCGTGGACGAGCTGAAGCTGGGTGCCAAAAAGCCCGCCCTGCCCTTTGCAGATTCCCGTCTGCTAAACGTGCTGCAGCATACCCTGTGGTTCTTGCCCAATGTGGCGTCCTGCTACGCCATGGCAAACCTGCTGGCAGATCGGAAGAACACCTTCTACCACGACTACCGGATCAATGTCTGAGCCGGTACGGAGGCAGGCATTGGTGCTGCCGCACTGGAGCCGGTGCAGCGTTCCATGGGCGACCCGCTGGAGACCAAGACCATCACCCTTTCCTGCGGCAAGCTGACCACGGGTGTGACAGTGAAGCCGTGGACAGGCATCTTTATGCTGCGGAACCTCTCCAGCCCAGAGACCTATTTTCAGGCCGCATTCCGTGTGCAAAGCCCTTGGGAAGTGACCACGGACAAGGGGCAGAAGGAGATCATTAAAAAAGAGTGCTATGTGTTCGACTTTGCGCTCAACCGTGCTCTGCGGCAGATCTCTGATTATAGCTGCCGTCTGAATATCCACGAGGGCAACCCGGAAAAGAAGGTGGCGGAGTTCATCAACTTTTTGCCGGTCATTGCCTACGATGGCAGCTCCATGCGGCAGATCAACGCCGGGGATATTCTTGACATTGCCATGGCTGGCACCTCTGCCACTCTGCTGGCAAAGCGTTGGGAGAGCGTGCTGCTGGTGAACGTAGACAACGAAACCCTCTCCCGCCTCATTGCCAACAAGGACGCCATGGATGCCCTGATGAAAATCGAAGGCTTTCGCAGCCTGAACTCGGACATCGAAACCATCATCGCCAAGTCCGAAAAGGTGAAAAAGGCAAAGAAAGAGGGCACCAAAGACCTTACCCCGAAGCAAAAGAAGGAGCTTTCGGACGAGGAAAAAGAGTACAAGTCCAAGCGCAAGCAGATTCAGGAAAAGCTCATCAAGTTCGCCACCCGCATTCCGGTGTTCATGTATCTGACGGACTACCGGGAGCGCTGCCTGAAAGATGTAATCACCCAGTTGGAGCCGGGTTTGTTCAAGAAGGTCACCGGTCTGTCGGTGAAGGACTTTGAACTGCTGGTATCGCTGGGTGTATTCAACGACTCTCTGATGAACGATGCCGTGTACAAATTCAAGCGGTACGAAGATGCCAGTCTGAGCTATACCGGCATTAATCGTCACGAGGGCGAGGATCGTGGTGGTTGGGATACAGTGCTCTCGGATGCCGACTACAACAAGATGTTTACCTTGCAGCAGGCATCTATGGAAGCCCCTGCGCCCGCTCCGGATGACCTGCCCGCAAAGCCCTATTTCACCCCGGACGAGGACGAGCCGAAACCGGCTCCTGCAAAGAAGCCTGCGCCACAGCCCGCAAAGCCCATCATCAGCTATGGCGGTTTTACGCCCAAAACCAACACAGCGCAAAACACGCAGGCTTCCGGCAGCAAAATCCACAAGCCGAGCAACAGCTATACGCCCCGCCCGGCTTCCAGTATTCCCGGCAGCTTTACACCCCGCCCGGATGGGTCGAGCGTTGGCATTGGAGCTGTAAAGCCGAGCTTTGGCCTGAACAGCCAGCCTGCCGCTCAGCCAAAACCGCCTGTCAAGGTGGACGTTTCCAAAATCAAGGTTGGTGTCAAGGTCAAGCATAAGGCGTTTGGTATTGGCACGGTAGCAGCCATCCAGCCCGATATGGTCACGGTACGCTTTGGCAGCGTGGAAAAGAAATTCCTGCTGCCTGCGGCGATTGTGCAGGGGTATCTGACGCTGGTGGAGAGCTAAATAAGTACATACAAGAATCCTCGTTTTACAGCTGTAGTAAAACGAGGATTTTTGTTATTGAAAGTTAAATCATGTCGATGTATAATAAAACTATAAGGTTGTTAAGTTTATACGAAGTTCGTTTTGGATTTAAAAGTCAAAAGTGAGGTCATGTATGAATCTAGTCACCAATAGTCAGATTATTTTGGAGGAACTTTTCAAGCAAGATTTTGAGGAAAATACCTTGTATTCAAAAGAATCCAGCTTTTTTGAGTTCTTTTCAGCTAAAAACATCCTAAAGAAAAAAGATTTTAGCGATGAAGAAATCGAATCCGGAATTCTCGGTGACGGCGGTGATGGGGGGTGTGATGCTGTATATGTGTTACTTAACGATCTTCTTATGACGGAGGATGCTGTAGAGAATGCTCCTCTTGATTCAAAGGATCTTGTGATTGAATTCATTATTATACAATCAAAACGAGAAACATCTTTCAAAGAAGATGTTCTTATGAAGTGGAAAACAACTATCGAAAACTTAATGAGAATAGATACGGATGATACTATTTATCAAGCCAGATATAATGAAGATCTTTTAAACGTTTTTTCATTATTTCGAAAGTTGTATAGAAAACTCCTTAGAAAAGCCCCCAAATTTCAAGTTTCTTTCCATTATGCGTCCTTTTCGACCGAACTCCATTGCAACGTAAGAGAGCAGTCAAATGAACTGGCGCAAGTGGTTAAAAGACTATACCCAAGTGCCAGCGTGATAACCAAGTTTTGGGGAGCCGATGATTTACTTATTGCATCGCAAAGTCAATCTATACATAAGCTGAATCTTTCCTTGACAGAGCCTCCTATTAACATTGGCGTACATCGAGACTATGTGGCGCTCGTAAATCTATCTAAGTATTACAAATTTATTGCATCAGAATCAGGCGAATTACGAAAATACATTTTTGAAGCTAATGTCCGTGACTACCAAGGACATAATAGCGTAAATCAAGATATCCAGCATACTCTTGAAAGCCAATCTCAAGAAGAATTCTGGTGGTTAAACAATGGTATCACCTTACTTGCAGATGAAGTTGTTCCCGTTACGAATAAGGAATTAGTTTTAGTAGAACCGGCTGTTGTAAATGGGTTGCAAACATCCAATGAGATTTTTAGATATTATCAAGCCCATCCAGAAAAACTAGCAATTGAAGTTCGAAATATTTTGGTTCGAATTATTGTTCCAGAAAATGAAGATTCTAGAGATCGAATTATTCTTGCCACAAATAATCAAACGATTATTCCGAAGTCATCCCTGCGAGCCAATGATCCCATTCACTGTCAAATTGAAATGTATCTTAAAGGAAAAGGGTTGTATTACGACCGTAGAAAAAACTATTATAAAAATCAAGGAAAAAAGAGTTCAGATATAATAAGTGTTTCCTTTCTATCGCAATGTATGATTTCGCTTCTTTTACATAAGCCAGATTATGCCCGCGCAAGACCATCAACATTGCTAACAAATGATGATACTTATCGAGAATTATATATTGACAATCAGGATTTAGACGTGTTCTATCATGCTGCTAAACTCGGACGTATGATAGATTCGTATCTCAAACAATCAAATCTCTATACTTTAGCACAGATAAACGACCTGCTTTTCTACGTTTTGTATTGTTCTGTTGTATGCAAAGTTGGTAAAACCAACCTGTCTGTGCAGGATATAAAATCACTTGATATGAATTCTTTTTCACGAGATTATCTTTTGGATATTGCAAGACGAACTTTTAGTTGTTACACTGAAATTGGAGGTACTAGTAAAATTGCAAAAGGCCCCGAACTGATTAAACTTTTACGATTTAAATTTGATACGGGTGCGTTCTAATTTAACAAAACAAGTAAAAATGTCTTCTGTAACATAGCTGCGTTGGAATTAATTGAAGACTTGTTAAGGCTTGAAACGACAGCTTATCGCTTAAATTCAATAAGCAGTCATTTTATTTAAGAGGAGTGATGCCATGACCCAACCGAAAACCGACCTTGCCTACCTCCGCAACGAAAAAGCCAAAGCAGAGCAAAAGCTGCGCTCTTGTCAGCACCGGGAGAAGATCCTTGAACGCCAGATGTCAGAGCTGAACCGGAGAGAGCGTGTGCATCGTCTTTGTACCCGTGCCGGAATGCTGGAAAGCTTTCTGGTCTGTCCGGGAGAACTGACCGATGATCAGGTGATGGAACTGCTGAAAATCTCGTTCCGCCAGCCTGAAGTCGTGCTGGCACTTGCAAAGATGGTGCATGATGTTCACGAACGCAGCAACGTCCAAAACCCTTTAGAATAAAGGGCGCAATTATACA
>OGIV01001119.1_pt1 | contig 16883 bp, 19 predicted proteins | sample 1571861 | NCBI WGS metagenome assembly OGIV01 (sample SAMEA2582099, study PRJEB24529) | metagenome | biome: Human gut stool | place: China | collected 2011 | reverse complement strand
TGCCGGGGGCGGCCGTAGTCGTTATAACCTGACCGATATGAACTATGTATTTGGCCAGGCCAGCTGGCTGACCGATCGCTACAACGGCTATCAACAGCGCGACGTGCTGACTGCCGGTTATGGTCGCCAGATCCTCAACGGCCCGGTTCACAGCCTGCGTTTTGAATTTGGTCCGGGCGTGCGTTACGACGAGTACACCGATGGCGATAACGAAACTCAGCCGCTGGGGTACGCCTCCGGCACCTGGGCATGGCAGATGACCGATAACGCCAAATTTACGCAAGGTGTTTCGGTATTCGGCGCTGAAGACACGACGCTGAACTCGGAAAGCGCATTAAATGTGGCAATCAACGCCCACTTTGCGCTGCGTGTCGCCTATAACCTGACGTGGAACTCGCAGCCGCCGGCTTCGGCGCCGGAGCATACCGACCGCCGCACCACCTTATCGCTCGGTTATAAAATGTAATTTTCAGGCCGGGCAACCGGCCTGATTCCTGTTATTTCCTGCCGGGTATGAATACTCACTATAACGGATGATTTTTTCATTTCGCTTTTTAGCGGTGGTGGTATTTATCTCTTCATTTCAGGTAATTGATCGGTTAATTAACCGCGCGGTTTAAGCGGGAATTGGGCTGACCCCGCCCCGGTAGACGATTCTGTCCCATATTTGCGTTTGATCTATCAGAACACCAAGCCTCGCCATCGTGCTGGGCTTTTTTATGCCTGCGATCCGGGCAGGGCTCTTGGGTAGAGATGTACTGAATGAAACTATAATACCGTGTTGCAAGGGCCATCTACGATATAGCTCTTATAGTTTCTGGTTGAAATTAATTAAATATGAAAAAATATATATTTGTTTTCATATTTGGTGATTTTTTGTGATTTTTAGAGTTTTATTTGTGTTCTTTGCTGTACTTTCTGCAAGTGGGTGCGTTCAGAAAACTTTAGATGAGCGTATATCGGAAGCTAAAGGAAAATACGTGACTCAATCAGCGGCGGGTAGTTCTGGTCTGGACCCCACTCAAGATGTTAATCCACTAGTTAGGTTAGAATGCAGTACAAAGGCTGGTACCAAAATCTCTGCACTGGTAAATGGTACATCTCAGATAGTGACGATCAGCGGTGCAGTCTTCCGTTATGTTGATCGATTTGACGATTCAAATGGAAAAGATACTCTGATGTTTGGTCGGGTTACCCATGGCGAAAAGTACGCGTTATTTATTCAAATGGATAGTTTTCCTGTGCCTCTCACCATGTATAGCGAAAAAATGGGTGTCATAAATTTTTCATGTCAGCCTTACACTGAATAATACACTCCATCTCCAACCAGGCTGCGCTTTTGCGTGGCCTTTTTTATTTTCAGGACCGCGGGAATCATCTGCGACGAGCATTGTTGATAAATCAACCCGACGGTCCTCATCCTTTCAAACATACAGCACCCGCTAACTACGCAAGGTGAGAGTATGTATCGCATGGAAAAGAGAACCACTGGTGCTGCTTATGGCGCTTCAGCCGGGAGCATCCTGAATGGCATGCTTAATGCCTACAGCCCCGAGCAGTGGAATGCCATCGGCGTGCTGGCGGGCATTGTCATTGCCGTACTTACGTACCTGACGAATTTGTATTTCAAAATCCACGAAGACAACCGACGAAGCAGGAGCAGAGATGAACCCGACGCTCAGGAATAAGATTGCGGCGTTGTTTGAATCGGCGATGTGCGCATTGATTACCCACACACTGAATGATGCAAAGCGCCTGTTTCAGGAAAAGGTGAAGTATGCATACGACAAACTGCCGGCGGAGATAAAGGCGGCTAACCCTGACAGCAACGATTCGTCTGGCGAACTCGTTTTTAAGAAAGGCGGCTCGCTATACGTCAGCACGTCGTTTTGTGGCGGTACGCTGCGCTATCTGCATGTTTCCGAGTTCGGGAAGATATGCGCCAAGTATCCTGACAAAGCCCGTGAAATCGTCACTGGTGCGTTTGAGGCGGTATCGACAGGCTGCTTCGCTACTATCGAGAGCACAGCGGAAGGCCGGGCGGGTTACTTCTTCGATTACTGCCAGACGGCAGAAAAAGCCTTGCTGCAGGGTAAGCCACTATCCGCGCTCGACTGTAAGTTCTTCTTCTTTTCCTGGTGGAAGAATCCGCATTACGCAATTGACCCGGTTGAGTCGCTACCTCAGCGCTTAGTTGAATACTTTGCTGAGGTGGAGGCAAAGCACGGAGTAGTCGTCAGCGAGCGTCAAAAGGCCTGGTATTACGCCAAAAGAGAAAACACTCGGCGATGACATGAAGCGCGAATAACTGGGCGACGGTCGCCTCATTCTCAACGACTAAAGTTGTCCCTTCGCTTGAACCCAGGTGTACGCGAACAATTCTCACAATTTACAATCAGCTATTTCAAAGGGTTGCATAATGCTGATTGGCTACGCGCGGGTGTCTACCGGCGATCAAAACCTCGATTTACAGAAAAATGCACTGGTTCGCGCAGAATGTGAGCTAATTTTCGAAGATACCGCCAGTGGGAAGAACGCCAGACGACCTGGTTTAAGAAAAGCTATTCGCCGCCTTCGGCCCGGAGATTCACTGGTTGTCTGGAAACTCGATCGCCTTGGTCGTAGTGTGCGAGATCTCATCACGTTGGTATCAGAGCTGCAGGATCGAGGAATTCATTTTCGCAGCCTGACCGACAGTATTGATACCAGTACGCCGGCAGGACGCTTTTTCTTTCACGTCATGAGCGCTCTCGCAGAGATGGAAAGGGAGCTGATAGTTGAACGTACCCGGGCAGGGTTAGCCGCGGCAAGAGAACAGGGGAGAGTTGGAGGGCGCCGCCGGGTAATGACCCCGTAGGTCTTGGAACGATGCCAAAAATTGCTGGGGAATGGGGCGACCCGGCAGCAGGTGGCTGATGTTATCGGTGTTGGAGTAAAGACGATATATAAATATTTCCCTTCGCAAGCGGAAAATCGAATTCCTGGAAAAGTATACTCTGAGCATGTGTCGCCTCAATAGCTTATATTGAACCGACCATAATGGAGCTTCACGACCATCTTGAAAAACTCCCGGTTCGATAAAACTGGATTTCACTTACAACTTATATAATATACTATTGGAAGATTATTAGAATCCTTTCGCTAAGGGGAATAACATGCATAAAAGAGCAAATATTGAACGGTCTGCGGCAGTATGCATGGTAGTGACTTTATCATTAGGTATGGTTCTGTTCTCGCCTAATGTAAGTTCTGAAAATAAATTACATTCAACGACAAGTGCTGTGTCTCAATGCAATAAGGTCAGAAATGTAATCGGTGAATATAGACCTGTAAATGTCAAATACTTTACAGGAACGATGATTGTATATAATGATGATTTTAGTAATCGCTTCAGATATGCACTGCGAGCAAACGATGGGTTTACTAGTGTTTATGAAATAGCAGAGCATGTCAGAGGGTGTAAGTATAAAATCATTAGCAATGACCAGAACTACATCACTTTTAAAGGTGATATCCTAGAATATCATCATATTGGTTCTACCGGGTGGGTAGACAGCTATAGTAAGAAATAATAGGAAAATCATTATGGTTAATGCATCAAGATTAATAGTTGCCAGTCTTTTTGTTCTCCAGGCAGGCTTAGCTGGGGCGGCCACTTTATCTTGCATAGAACAGGGTGCTGATACTACAAAAGCTCAGCCAATAATCAGTTTTATACAAGACAGTAGTGGTAATGTGCAAAAAAACACCTTGGCGACGAGCGGAAAAACTGAGGAAGGTTTGTTTTATTTTTACTCAGGCCAACGAGAGGTTAAGGATAAAAATATTACTATGTTAATGTACAGTACCAGACAGAAGGGGCAGGTTGATAAAGTTGCAGCAGCAGACACATTGGCCATTTACCTTCCACATGATGAGAAGTTAGGGACTGTTGCAAAAGAGTTTCATACAGATAATGAAGGAAATATTACCGATGGTAATTCATATGTATGTGTTGATTTAAATAAATAAAAACTTATTGTACTGTTTGTCAATGCTTGCTGGTATTGCATTAATTTTGGTCAAATTGAACGCAGCCCTGTAAACATGGAGCCTTATGCAATTAATACGTTTTAAAATCAATGGTGAGCAATAGGCTCGATCAATTCAGGTTGGGGCACTTCACATTACCCGCGGCGCGCGTCACTGAATGCCAGATAAACTTATCTGCGGGCGCAGTACCGTCCGCAGCTATTTCCTCCGCCTCTTTCCCTTCAATACTTTGCCTCATCTATTCCCTTGCTGTTTTTGGTGACAGTTCCAGTGTCTGCAGTTTCGATACGTGCTTAACCAGCGGTGTTTTATCCCACCTCCTGGGCATAACCCCAGAAAACTGGATCGATATGCAGTTGTTCGTCGCGTTCGCTCAGAAGCAAAACTTTGGTGCCGGGCGAGACGTTGTACCGGCCAATAGGTTCCGGGTCGTATGGGATGTCGCGATCGGCTTCATCGACAAGACAGGAAAGATAATCTTCACGGGTCATTGACTGGGAAAAGCGTCCGCACATATCAACCTCCAGTAGTCAGAATGAAAGTATAGAAGAGGGAAGAGGGGTTGAAATGAGGTAATAAGGACTCATATATAAAGTCCACAATAAAAGTGTGCAGTTAATGCCATTACCGCGCTTTTACAATTTATCAAGGGCGTGTACTATTGAGGCTCGTTATCAGCAGGCGAAGGTAGGTACATTTAGGAAGTTTACATCCTGATGTACACAGTTTGCAGAGTGAAGCAAATAAAGCCATCTAACCTGATGATATAGTTAATTTATTTAGTTTTGTATGTGCTCTTTCGTGCGGGGCACCACTGCAAATAAGGACATAAAATGCCTGTAATTACGCTTCCTGATGGCAGCCAACGCCATTTTGACCACGCAGTTAGTCCGATGGATGTCGCGCTGGATATCGGTCCAGGCCTGGCGAAAGCCACCATTGCCGGGCGGGTAAACGGTGAACTGGTAGACGCCTGTGACCCGATCGAATCCGATTCCACTCTCTCTATCATCACCGCGAAAGATGAAGAAGGGCTGGAGATCATTCGTCACTCCTGCGCGCACCTGTTAGGCCATGCCATCAAACAGCTATGGCCCAACACCAAAATGGCTATCGGTCCGGTTGTCGATAATGGTTTCTACTATGACGTAGACCTCGACCACACCCTGACCCAGGAAGATATCGACGCGCTCGAAAAACGTATGCATGAGCTCGCCGAGAAAAACTACAACGTTATCAAGAAGAAAGTGAGCTGGCATGAAGCGCGTGAAACCTTCGTGAAACGCGGCGAAAGCTATAAAGTTTCTATTCTTGATGAAAACATTGCCCATGATGACAAGCCTGGCCTGTATCATCATGAAGAATATATCGATATGTGCCGCGGTCCGCACGTACCGAACATGCGCTTCTGCCATCACTTTAAGCTGATGAAAACCGCCGGAGCCTACTGGCGCGGCGACAGCAACAATAAAATGTTGCAGCGTATCTACGGCACCGCGTGGGCAGATAAAAAAGCGCTGAATGCCTACCTGCAGCGTCTGGAAGAAGCCGCCAAGCGTGACCACCGTAAAATCGGTAAGCAGCTCGACCTGTATCACATGCAGGAAGAGGCGCCGGGGATGGTGTTCTGGCACAATGACGGCTGGACCATCTTCCGTGAACTGGAAACGTTTGTTCGTTCTAAACTGAAAGAGTACCAGTATCAGGAAGTAAAAGGTCCGTTCATGATGGACCGTGTGCTGTGGGAAAAAACCGGCCACTGGGACAACTACAAAGATGCGATGTTCACCACCTCTTCCGAGAACCGTGAATACTGCATTAAGCCGATGAACTGCCCGGGTCACGTGCAGATCTTCAACCAGGGGCTGAAATCCTACCGCGACCTGCCGCTGCGTATGGCGGAATTCGGTAGCTGCCACCGTAACGAACCGTCTGGCGCGCTGCATGGTCTGATGCGCGTGCGCGGCTTTACCCAGGATGATGCGCATATCTTCTGTACTGAAGATCAGGTTCGCGATGAAGTGAACGCCTGTATTCGTATGGTCTACGATATGTATAGCACCTTTGGCTTCGAGAAGATCGTCGTCAAACTGTCGACTCGCCCGGAAAAACGTATCGGTAGCGACGAGACCTGGGATCGCGCGGAAGCGGATCTGGCGGTGGCGCTGGAAGAAAATAACATCCCATTTGAATATCAACTGGGTGAAGGGGCGTTCTACGGCCCGAAAATTGAATTTACCCTGTATGACTGCCTCGATCGTGCATGGCAGTGCGGTACCGTACAGCTGGACTTCTCTCTGCCGCAGCGTTTAAGCGCCTCCTATGTGGGCGAAAACAACGAGCGTCAGGTGCCGGTCATGATTCACCGTGCGATTCTCGGTTCTCTGGAGCGCTTCATTGGCATCCTGACCGAAGAGTTCGCAGGCTTCTTCCCAACCTGGATTGCACCAGTGCAGGTAGTGGTCATGAATATTACCGATTCTCAGGCTGAATACGTTAACGAATTGACGCGTAAACTACAAAATGCGGGCATTCGTGTAAAAGCAGACTTGAGAAATGAGAAGATTGGCTTTAAAATCCGCGAGCACACTTTACGTCGTGTCCCGTATATGTTGGTCTGTGGTGACAAAGAAGTCGAAGCCGGCAAAGTGGCCGTGCGCACCCGTCGCGGGAAAGACCTCGGCAGCATGGACGTAAATGAAGTGATCGAGAAGCTGCAACAAGAGATTCGCAGCCGCAGTCTTCAACAACTGGAGGAATAAGGTATTAAAGGCGGAAAACGAGTTCAAACGGCACGTCCGAATCGTATTAATGGCGAGATTCGCGCCCAGGAAGTTCGCTTAACAGGTCTGGAAGGTGAGCAGCTGGGAATTGTGAGTCTGAGAGAAGCTATCGAAAAGGCTGAAGAGGCTGGAGTAGATTTAGTTGAAATCAGCCCTAACGCCGAACCGCCAGTTTGTCGTATCATGGACTACGGCAAGTTCCTTTATGAAAAGAGTAAGTCTTCTAAGGAACAGAAGAAGAAGCAGAAAGTTATCCAGGTTAAGGAAATTAAATTCCGCCCTGGTACTGATGAAGGTGACTATCAGGTAAAACTCCGCAGCCTGATTCGCTTTCTCGAAGATGGCGATAAGGCCAAGATCACGCTGCGTTTCCGCGGTCGTGAGATGGCCCACCAACAGATCGGTATGGAAGTGCTTAACCGCGTGAAAGACGATCTGGTTGAACTGGCAGTAGTCGAATCCTTCCCAACGAAGATCGAAGGCCGCCAGATGATCATGGTGCTCGCTCCTAAGAAGAAACAGTAAGGCCATCAAGAAACATTTCCGGTGGGCTTCGGCTCACTGGTTTTGTTCGCCTTTGTTTCGTTTATTAACAATGCGAAGTGGAAGTTATTAAAATGCCAAAAATTAAGACCGTACGCGGTGCTGCTAAGCGCTTCAAAAAAACCGGTAAAGGTGGTTTTAAGCACAAGCACGCTAACCTGCGTCACATTCTGACCAAAAAAGCTACCAAGCGTAAACGTCACCTGCGTCCGAAAGCCATGGTTTCCAAAGGCGATCTGGGCCTGGTTATCGCGTGCCTGCCGTACGCATAAGTCGTTAACGTTTAACTTTTTTAACTTAGAATAGATACAGGAGAGCACACATGGCTCGCGTAAAACGTGGTGTAATTGCACGTGCACGTCACAAGAAAATTTTGAAACAAGCTAAAGGCTACTACGGTGCGCGTTCTCGCGTATACCGCGTTGCCTTCCAGGCTGTTATCAAAGCTGGTCAGTACGCTTACCGTGACCGTCGTCAACGTAAACGTCAGTTCCGTCAACTGTGGATTGCACGTATCAACGCAGCAGCACGTCAGAACGGTATTTCTTACAGCAAATTCATCAATGGCCTGAAAAAAGCCTCTGTTGAAATCGACCGTAAGATCCTGGCTGACATCGCCGTATTCGACAAATTAGCGTTCACCGCTCTGGTCGAAAAAGCGAAAGCAGCTCTGGCATAAGCCAGTTGAAAGAGGGAGCTTGTCTCCCTCTTTTCGTTTCAACACTATCAATACGTTGACTTTTATCCGTGCAGGCTTTTCAATACAGGTCTGACATTTCTTACCAGACAAGGTAATGCAAGCATGAATGCTGCTATTTTCCGCTTCTTTTTTTACTTTAGCACCTGAACTCAGGAGGCTAGCGCGTGAAAGAAGAAACGGAAAACAGCGCCAGAAAGCCTCCCCTGTGGAGGCTTTTTTCGTATATGGATTCGGAATATTAATTTCACTATAACCGGTGTCTGCACCGACATAATGAGGAAAACCATGTCACATCTCGCAGAGCTGGTTGCCAGTGCCAAGGCAGCCATTAACGAGGCATCAGATGTTGCTGCGCTGGACAACGTCCGCGTGGAATACCTGGGTAAAAAAGGGCATCTGACCCTGCAAATGACCACCCTGCGTGAGCTGCCGCCGGAAGAGCGTCCGGCAGCCGGTGCGGTCATCAACGAGGCGAAAGAGCAGGTGCAGCAGGCGCTGAACGCGCGTAAAGCTGAACTGGAAGGCGCAGCGCTGAATGCGCGTCTGGCCGCAGAGACCATTGACGTCTCGCTGCCGGGTCGCCGCATTGAAAACGGCGGCCTGCATCCGGTTACTCGCACCATCGACCGTATTGAAAGTTTCTTCGGTGAGCTCGGCTTTACCGTGGCGACGGGCCCGGAAATCGAAGACGATTACCACAACTTCGATGCGCTGAATATTCCGGGTCACCATCCGGCGCGCGCTGACCACGACACTTTCTGGTTCGATGCCACTCGCCTGCTGCGTACGCAGACCTCCGGCGTGCAGATCCGCACCATGGAAAACCAGCAGCCGCCAATTCGTATTATCGCGCCGGGCCGCGTCTATCGTAACGACTACGATCAGACCCACACCCCGATGTTCCATCAGATGGAAGGTCTGATCGTTGATAAAAATATCAGCTTCACCAACCTGAAAGGGACGCTGCACGACTTCCTGAACAACTTCTTTGAAGAAGATCTGCAGGTCCGCTTCCGTCCGTCCTACTTCCCGTTCACCGAGCCGTCTGCAGAAGTTGACGTGATGGGTAAAAACGGTAAATGGCTGGAAGTACTGGGCTGCGGCATGGTGCACCCGAACGTACTGCGTAACGTCGGCATCGATCCGGAAGTTTACTCCGGCTTCGCCTTCGGCATGGGCATGGAGCGTCTGACCATGCTGCGCTATGGCGTCACCGATCTGCGCGCGTTCTTCGAAAACGATCTGCGTTTCCTCAAACAGTTTAAATAAGGGCAGGACAGAACAATGAAATTCAGTGAACTGTGGTTACGCGAATGGGTTAACCCGGCGATCGACAGCGAAGCGCTTTCCGATCAGATCACCATGGCGGGCCTCGAAGTAGATGGCGTTGAGCCGGTCGCCGGCAGCTTCAACGGCGTCGTAGTCGGGGAAGTGGTGGAGTGCGGTCAGCACCCGAACGCCGACAAACTGCGCGTCACCAAAGTCAACGTCGGCGGCGAACGCCTGCTGGACATCGTCTGCGGCGCGCCAAACTGCCGTCAGGGGCTAAAGGTCGCGGTAGCCACCATCGGCGCCGTGCTGCCGGGCGATTTCAAAATCAAGGCCGCGAAGCTGCGCGGCGAGCCGTCTGAGGGGATGCTGTGCTCCTTCTCCGAGCTGGGTATTTCCGACGACCATAGCGGTATCATCGAGCTGCCGGCAGATGCGCCCATCGGCACCGATATTCGCGAATACCTCAAGCTTGACGATAACACCATCGAAATCAGCGTCACGCCAAACCGCGCCGACTGCCTGGGCATCATTGGCGTGGCGCGCGATGTCGCTGTGCTGAACAAAGCGCCGCTGAACGCGCCGGAAATCACGCCGGTTGCCGCGACGATTGACGACGTGCTGCCGATTCAGGTTGAGGCGCCGCAGGCGTGCCCGCGTTATCTGGGCCGCGTGGTGAAAGGCATCAACGTCAAAGCGCCGACCCCGCTGTGGATGAAAGAAAAACTGCGCCGCTGCGGTATCCGATCTATTGATGCGGTGGTTGACGTGACCAACTATGTGCTGCTTGAGCTGGGCCAGCCGATGCACGCCTTTGACCGCGACCGTATTGAAGGCGGGATCGTGGTGCGCATGGCGAAAGAAGGGGAAACCCTGGTCCTGCTCGATGGCTCTGAAGCAAAGCTCGACAGCGACACGCTGGTCATTGCAGACCATAACAAAGCGCTGGCGATGGGGGGGATCTTCGGCGGGGAACACTCCGGCGTTAACGACGAAACCCAAAACGTGCTGCTGGAATGCGCGTTCTTCAGCCCGCTGTCCATTACCGGCCGCGCGCGCCGTCATGGCCTGCACACCGATGCCTCTCACCGCTATGAGCGCGGCGTCGATCCGGCCCTGCAGTATAAAGCGCTGGAGCGTGCGACCCGTCTGCTGATCGACCTCTGCGGCGGTGAAGCCGGCCCGGTCATTGACGTTACCAGCAAAGAGAATCTACCAACACGCGCCACCATTACGCTGCGTCGCAGCAAGCTGGATCGCCTGATTGGCCACCATATCGCTGACGCGCAGGTCACCGACATTCTGCAGCGCCTCGGCTGCGAAGTGACGGTTGGCGAGGGCGAATGGCAGGCGGTTGCGCCGAGCTGGCGTTTCGACATGGAGATCGAAGAAGATCTGGTTGAAGAAGTCGCGCGTGTTTACGGCTACAACAACATCCCGGATGAGCCGGTGCAGGCGGGTCTGATCATGGGAACCCACCGCGAAGCGGACCTGTCGCTGAAGCGCGTGAAAACGCTGCTGAACGACAAAGGCTATCAGGAAGTGATCACCTACAGCTTCGTCGACCCGAAAGTCCAGCAGCTGATCCACGCCGGGGAAGAGGCGCTGATCCTGCCAAGCCCGATCTCCAGCGAAATGTCGGCGATGCGCCTGTCGCTGTGGACCGGCCTGCTGGGCACCGTGGTCTACAACCAGAACCGTCAGCAGAGCCGGGTGCGCATCTTTGAGAGCGGCCTGCGCTTTGTGCCGGACACCAATGCGCCGCTGGGCATTCGTCAGGATGTGATGCTGGCCGGGGCGATCTGCGGCAACCGCTACGAAGAGCACTGGACACTGGCGAAAGAGACGGTCGATTTCTATGATCTGAAAGGCGATCTGGAAGCCGTTCTGGATTTAACCGGAAAATTAGCGGATATCGAATTCCGTGCTGAAGCGACCACCGCGCTGCATCCGGGACAATCCGCAGCGATTTATCTTAAAGGTGAACGCATTGGTTTCATTGGGGTTGTTCATCCTGAGCTGGAACGTAAACTGGATCTGAACGGTCGCACTCTGGTGTTCGAACTGGAGTGGAACAAGCTCGCAGACCGCGTGGTGCCTCAGGCGCGCGATATTTCCCGCTTCCCGGCGAACCGTCGCGACATCGCAGTGCTGGTCGCGGAAAACGTGGCTGCCGCCGATGTTTTAGCCGAATGTAAGAAAGTTGGCGTAAATCAGGTAGTTGGCGTAAACTTATTTGACGTGTACCGTGGTAAGGGTGTGGCGGAAGGGTATAAGAGCCTTGCGATTAGCCTGATCCTGCAGGATACCAGCCGTACACTCGAAGAAGAGGAGATTGCCGCTACCGTTGCCAGATGTGTAGAGGCATTAAAAGAGCGATTCCAGGCATCATTGAGGGATTGAACCTATGGCGCTTACAAAAGCTGAAATGTCAGAATATCTGTTTGATAAGCTTGGGCTTAGCAAGCGGGATGCCAAAGAACTGGTCGAGTTGTTTTTCGAAGAGATCCGTCGTGCTCTGGAAAACGGAGAACAGGTCAAACTCTCCGGGTTCGGCAACTTCGATTTGCGGGATAAAAACCAACGCCCGGGACGTAACCCGAAGACGGGGGAGGATATTCCCATTACAGCCCGGCGCGTGGTGACCTTCAGACCCGGTCAGAAGCTGAAAAGCCGTGTCGAAAACGCGTCGCCGAAAGACAAATAATCTGCACTAATTAAAAAGGCCGCATTGCGGCCTTTTTCTTTTCTGTCCATCTTTACGCTTTGACGGCGGTGAGCATGATCTCCACCAGGATTTCTGGTCGCGCCATCTCCGCCTGCACGGCCGCTCGCGCCGGGCTATAGCCTTCCGGCATCCATTGCACCCACACCTCATTGAATGCGGCAAAGTCACGCTCGATATTTTTCAACCAGATCTGCGCGGAGAGAATGTGCTGCTTATCGCTCCCGGCTGCGGCCAGCAGCGCGTCGATCTTCTCCAGTACTTCACGGGTTTGTAAAACGATATCGTCTTCATTGCTTTTTGGCGTCTGCCCGGAGAGGAACAGCAGATCGCCATACGCAACGCTGGCGGCAAGACGAGGTTGTGGATTATTGCGAATAATTGTCATGCGGTTTGTTTCCATGTGAGACCTTCTAAAGAAATGTCTGGCATCTGATTGTCGATTAACGCGCCCAGCACCACCGCGCTGCCGGCGGCGAGAGTAAAGCCGAGGCTACCCTGGCCGAGGTTCATCCACAGGTTGGGGTAGCCGGCGCGCCCCAGCATCGGCGGGCCGGCTGGCGTTGACGGGCGCATGCCGGTCCAGACTTCGGCCTCGTCCAGCCCCTCCAGTTCAGGAAAGCTGCGGGCGACGATGTTTTTCAGCGCCTGAATGCGGCTTTCGCGCAGTTCGTCGCCGTCGTAGCCGATGTCCACCATCGCCGCGATACGCAGCTGTTGGCCAAGGCGGGCATAAACGATTTTGTGCCCGTAGTCGGTGACGCTGATGTCAGGGGCAATACCTGCTTTTTCAGGATAGGGCAGGGTCAGGCTGTACCCCTTCAGGGCGCACAGCGGCACGCGAACCCCCAGATGCCCAAGCAGAGAACCACTGCCGTTACCGGCGGCGACGACATACTCATCGCCGGTGAGGGGCCCCTGACTGGTCTCCAGGCTGCTGATGCGTCCCCCGCGCTTATGGAGTCGCCGCACCTCACACTGGGTCAGCAGGCTAAAGTCGCTGCTGGCATTGAGCTTGTCGAGCAGGGCAAGGCAGAACTGATGACAATCTGCCGTTTCATCGCCTGGCGAATAGATTCCGCCCTGCAGAGAAGGACTAATATGTTTGAGCGCCGGCTCCAGCTGCAGGCAGGCTTCAGCATTCAGCGCCTGCTGATACTGAGGATCAATCCCTTTTGCTGCTTTATTAAAATCATATTCGCGACGATGGATAATTAATTTTCCGCTGCGCTGCCAGTGGAAATCGGCAAGATTATCCTCATCCCGCCACGCCTGCATGACCTGACGGCTGAGCAGCGACAGGCGTAAAATATGGTCGCCATTCATTTTATTGGTCTGGTTATTACAGGCGCGCAGAAACTGCAGCAGCCAGCGCCACTGCTGGAGAGACATCCTGAGACGCATATTCAGCGGCGAATCGGCTTTGCCCATCCATTTCATTCCCTGCAGGGGAACGCCGCTGTCGGCAAGGGGGGCGACGTAGCGGTAACTTAATTGTCCGCCGTTGGCAAAACTGGTGGCGCTGCCCGGTTCGGCATTGCGCTCCAGTAATTGCACCTGATGGCCGCGCTTGATCAGTTCCCAGGCCGTGGCCAGACCGACCACGCCGCCGCCGATAATGACAATGCGTTTGTTCATAACCCGATATATCCACCGCTGATAAATTTATCGGGTTATGTCAAAGCATTTACCCCAGCGGCGCAATTGACTTTTTATGGTCAGGGTATAACCGCAGGTTAATCTCCTTGAGCTGCTGGCGCAGACGCTGGCAGAGAAAATCGACGAACTTTTGCGCCATCGGGCTCAGGGAAACGTCGGCCCGGCGTAACAGACAGAGGTTAATCGCCATCGGCGGCGTAATGGGATGGATCATCTCCGGGGCCAGGTTGTGCTGGGCGGAAAAGATATCAGTGATGCTGCAGCCCATGCCGCGCTTCACGAACTCGGTGGCCATATAGTAGGTCTGGACGTTTAGCCGGGTGGTGGAAAAGTCGCGACGGGTGGCGATGGCGGCAGAGAGCGAGTGCGGTCCCGGCGAGATCCAGCGCTGCTGGTCGATCTGGTCGATCTCCACCGCCCCCTGACGATAATGACGGTCGATGTACACCAGCGGTACTTCGGCAATCAGGGTGGTCAGGATCTCTCCCTGCTGCACCGGCTGTAGCGTCAGCGCCAAATCTATCTCGCGCAAATCCAGTTTTTTGACCAGCGTCTCGGTGTGCTCGGTAGTGAGCGTCATCACCAGGTTGCTGTTTTGCTGATAAAAGTCGGTCACCAGCTCCGGCACCAGGCTTAACCCCAGGCTTGGCAGACAGCCTAAAGTGATCTTGGCGCGCGGATCGCGAGCCAGGTTGTCGGCCAGCAGGCGCAGGTTGTCCAGGTCCTGATAAATGCTCTGCGCTTTTTCGAAAAGTGTGATCGCCTCGCTGGTCGGCAGCAGCTTGCCGCGCACCCGCTGAAACAGGGTAAAACCCAGCTTCATTTCGGCGCTTTTTAACGCTTTGCTGGCCGCGGGCTGGGAGATATTGAGCGCTTCCGCCGCTCGCGATAAAGAGCCGCAGGTCATGACGGCATAGAAGATTTCCAGATGACGCAGTTTCATGAACAGTTAACTCAGGGTTATAGCCTACCGATAAAAAGTCATTTTCTACTAACACTAAGTTAACATAGATTTAATCACCAATCAGCGCATTGGTTACATCTTGTGCTGTAGACCCCGCCCAATGGCGGCATATTACGCTCTCAGAATCGTTTCCTTTGTACCCAAACAAACCCTCAGGCCGCGGCCAATCAATAATGAAAAAGAGGGAGGATATTTTCTGAGCAGGCCCCCATACACCACCTGACCATCATGGTCGGATTGATTGGCATTAAGGAGTGTTATGAGTGACTCAACGCTCACAGGCAATGCGCCTGTCAGACGAAATATCACGCGGAAAAACGTTATTATTGGTCTGTTATTGCTGCTGTTCGTGTTGATCGCGCTGTGGTGCCACGGTCGACCAGGCAGCGAGCTTGGTCTGCTGGGATTTACGCCGCTGGTGGCGCTAGCGATATTATCGCTGATCGGCGTTGATATTGTGCTGGCGGTCATCTCCTCGATTATTATCGCCATGATAATGACCTCGACCGGCCTGCCGGAAATGGGCACGATGCTGGCGAAATCCACCGGGTCATTTATTGCCACCGTTGGGCTTATCATTATGCTCGGCGCCGGCGTGGGGGAAGTGGCCACCCGCACCGGCGCAGCGGTTGAGCTGGTAAAATTTGTCGTCCATCGCATCGGGTTGTCGAGTCAGACGCGGGTGAAATTCGGCATTGTGGCGTCATCGATTTTAATTTGCGGTTCGCTGGGCACTATGGCCGGTGGCAATGCCATTATCGTGGCAGTAATCATTCCGGTGGCGGCAGCGGTACGCTTGACGCCGCCAACGGTCGCCGCGCTGATGATGACCGCCGGTTCCGTTGGGCTGTTTACCGGGCCTTTCACCCCCAGTACCGTGACGATCCTCAGCCTCGGTGGGTTGAGCTATCCGGACTATCTGCTGTACGTTGGTCTGCCGATGAGCGCGGTCACGCTGCTGGCCGGCTGGGTAATGGCGGGACGGATCCAGAAGATGACCGAAGGCAAACTGCGCTATGACGTCGATCTCGCGGAAAAGCCGCAAGAGGATCTCAGCGCCGCGCAGCAGCGTCGGCGTAAATTAAGCGCGCTGGCCTTCGCGGCGACCATCATCGTGATGGCGATCGTTGGCGTGGTGATTAAAGCCGGCTTCAGCTTCGCGATAATCGTGATGCTGCTGGTGGCCCTGATGACCGGCCTGGTAGGCGGCCTGCGACCGACGCAGATCCTTCAGGCCCTGTATCACGGCTGCGGCCGTCTGGTGTGGATGTTTATTCTCTACTGGCTGTACAACCCGATCCTTGAGCTGATGGATGGCCTGCACGCCTATCAGGGGCTGCTGGAGTATACTCAACCGCTGCTGGAGGGGATCTCCCCGGCCTGGCTGTGCTTTAGCATCTTCGCGTTCAATATTATCGGCCATGTGCCCGGTGCGGCGGTGGCCCAGATGACCTTTACTCATAAAATCTTTGGCCCGATGCTGATGGCCGCCGGCGTGCCGCCCCAGGGGACCACCGCCGTGCTGCTGGCCTCATCCCAGGTGGACTGGTTCGGGCCGTTTCCCTCATCAGATATGTTCGGCCAGATGGGGCTGGCGCAGTCTACTCATCTGAAATATATGCTCTATAACGGCTGGGCAATCGTGGTGGCGAACATCATTCTCTTTGCGCTGCTGTTTCAGATTCTGGTGTGACGAACGACCGCAGACGCGGAGGAGATTTTCCTTCGCGTCGACGTTTGGTCGTGAGGTTTTCCTTTTCTCACCGCGACAGCCACCGTAAAATCAGCCTCTTGTTCCCCCTGCGTAATGGAATCTATGCTGACTCTCGCCCATCTTCAACAGCGCCGTAGCCGGCGTTGGCTCTTCGGATTAACGCTGTTGCTGCTGGTCACCCTGCTGATCAGCCTGTGCGCGGGGGAGCAATGGATCCCGCCCGGCGAGTGGCTCAGCGCCAAAGGTCAGCTGTTTATCTGGCAGATCCGCCTGCCGCGAACCCTGGCGGTGCTGCTGGTGGGGGCGGCGCTGGCGCTCTCCGGGGCGATTATGCAGGCGTTGTTTGAAAATCCTCTGGCGGAGCCGGGGCTGCTGGGGGTCTCCAACGGCGCGGGCGTCGGGCTGATTGCCGCCGTCCTGCTGGGCAAAGGAGTCTTGCCCGGCTGGGCGCTCGGCCTGTGTGCCATCTTTGGCGCGCTGCTGATCACTTTTAT
>OGIV01001116.1_pt1 | contig 16970 bp, 18 predicted proteins | sample 1571861 | NCBI WGS metagenome assembly OGIV01 (sample SAMEA2582099, study PRJEB24529) | metagenome | biome: Human gut stool | place: China | collected 2011 | reverse complement strand
GCCTGACCAAGGACGAGATGCGCAAGATCGTGGATCTGCAGCTGCAGGATCTGCGTAACCGCATGGAGGAGGGCAAGCACCTCAAGCTGGAGGTCACCACCGCCGCCAAGGACTTCATCATTGATTCTGCCTACGACAGCGTTTATGGTGCACGTCCCATCAAGCGCTTCATCCAGAGCCGCGTGGAGACCCTGATCGCCAAGGCCATCATCAAGGGCGATTATGCCGAGGGCAACACCCTGACGGTGGATTATGACGGCAGTGCACTGGTTCTGCGCTAAAATTTACCGGTTTTGTACATGGAGTACAGGCCAAACGCTTGCACCCGTGTGCAGAATATGCTATTATAAAAAGTAACATTGATGTGCTTTTCATCGCGGAACAGCCACGGTGGAAAGCACATTTTTGTATCCCTAGGAAAGAACTCCTTCCGTCATCGCTGCGCGATGCCGCCTCCCTCGGTGAGGGAGGCTGACCGTGCGGCAAGGCTCCCTCTTTGAGGGAGCTGGCTGCGAAGCAGACTGAGGGAGTCCGTTCTTTAATAAAAAACAGAAAGTTGAGTGTGATTTTCCTTTATTATGGACGATGGCAGTATGACGCTCTGGGTGGCGTTGGTGATCCTGGTGGGATTCTCCGCCTTTTTCTCCGCTTCCGAGACCGCATTTTCCTCCCTGAATCAGATCCGCCTGAAAAGCCGCGCCGAGGACGGCGATTCCTCTGCCGCCCGGGTGCTGAACATGGCGGAGCAGTATGACAAGCTGCTTTCCACCATCCTCATCGGCAACAATATCGTGAACATCGCCGCCGCTTCCATCGGCACCATCCTGTTTACCCAGATGCTGGGTGCCGAGCGGGGCGCTACGGTGTCCACCATTGTGCTGACGATCATCGTGCTGATCTTTGGCGAGGTGACCCCCAAGAGCCTGGCCAAGGAGATGCCGGAAAAGGTGGCCACGGCAGTCTCGCCCTTTCTTGTGCTCCTGATGGCCCTGATGACCCCGCTGACCTGGCTGTTCACCCAGTGGAAAAAGCTGCTGGGCCGCTTTGTCCACAGCGGCGAGGCCGATACCATCACAGAGGGTGAGCTGATGACCATGGTCAGCGAGGCTGAAAATGACGGCGAACTGACCGACCGGGAAAGCGAGCTCATCCGCAGCGCCATCGAGTTCGATGACGTGGAGGTGGAAGAGATCCTGACCCCCCGTGTGGATGTGGTGGCTGTGGAGGATGATATCCCGCTGGAGGAGCTGGCCCAGACCTTTGCGGAGTCCGGTTACTCCCGTCTGCCTGTCTACCACGGCACCATTGATAACATCATTGGTGTGGTACATGAAAAGGATTTCTATATCGCCCGCCTGAAAAAGGCGACCAAGATCGATGATCTGGTGGTGCCCACCCTGTATACCACGGGCTCCACGCAGATCTCCCAGCTGCTGCGCACCCTCCGGGAGCAGCACCACCACCTGGCCGTTGTTGTGGACGAATACGGCGGCACCGAGGGTATCATCACGCTGGAGGATATCCTGGAAGAGCTGGTGGGTGAGATCTGGGATGAGCACGACGAGGTCACTGAGGACTTCCGCAAGCAGTCGGACGGCAGCTGGCTGGTGTCCGGTTCTGCCAGCGTCGATGATCTGTATGAGGAGCTCGACCTGCCGGAGGAAGAGGATATCGATTCCAATACCGTCAACGGTCTGGTGCAGGAAAAGACCTGCCATCTGCCCAAGGTAGGCGACCGCTTTACCCTGGGCGAGTACGATGGTGTTGTTACCCGCACCGCCAAGCGCCGCGTGACGGAGGTGCGCCTGACCCCCGCCGCCCCGGCTGAGGATGCCGAGAAGGATGACGAAAAGGATAAGCGCTTCTCCCGCCTTGCACAGCGCGGGGAGAGCCGCTGACAGGAAGCATAAGATAGAAACAGTGAAACGCCGCCGGGTGGAGCTTTTGGCTCTGCCCGGCGGCGTTTTCTTGATTCAAGTCCTTGCCCGCGGCCCTGCACTGTGCTAAACTGAATAAAATACAGAACGCAGGAGGACAAGGAACTTGAAACGGATGTCGAAGTTTGCGCGCCGGTGTGCGGCGCTGATGCTGGCGGTGGTGCTGCTCTGCATGGCAGTGCCTGCCGCCTTTGCAGCGGAAGGGGACACCCTGCCCGCCGGGGCCACCACCATGGGCGGTGCCAACACTACTCTGATCCCGGATGAGGAGGAAAACTGCCTGAGCTGGCTCTTCGGCTCCGGCGATACCATCACCATGCCCTACCTGAACGTCAAGGGGCAGGGCCTGCGCCGGAACGTGACCCTGGATCTTGAGGACTGTCTGGTGGGCATCACCTACACCGAGCTGGGCTCCATCGGCAGCTATGTCAGTGACGCGGCAGCACAGCAGGCGTGGAAAGCGCAGGCGGTGGCCATCCACTCCTATCTGGAATACCACAAGAAATACGGCTCTTCGGCCAACGCGCTGGTGTACACCCCCGTGGATCAGATCCCTTCCTCTGCCCGCAGCGCCATCCGCAGGGCAGTCTCTGAGGTCAAGGACGAGGTGCTGACCTGCAACGGCAGCGTCATCGATGCAGTGTGGTCGGCCAGCGCGGGGTACAACACCCAGACCGGCGTGTACGGCACCTGCTCCGGTCTGGATGCCTGGGGCACCGATGTGCCCTATCTGCAGAGCGTGGAAAGCCCCTATGAGGAGCAGTATCACAACCTGATGCGCCGGGTCATCGGCAAGGATTACCGCTACACCGAGTACAACGACAGCAGGACCGGCCAGCCCTACGAGAGCGCCGACACCACCCATAAGAATCTGGGCGGCTTTGTCCGGTACAATACCTTTGTCTCCAACGGAAAGAGCTACCGCTACATCGGCCAGTTCGTTTCCTCCCGCTACTGCTTTGATTTCAGTGCGGACGAGAACGGGACCCCCTGCATGAACTACTATGGCTTCGGCCACGGTGTGGGCATGAGCCAGTGCGGCATGGTGGGCTATGCGCAGGAGCAGGGCATGGGCTACCGGGACATCCTGCGCCACTACTATACCGGCGTGTCCTTTGGCACGGTGGGCAGCGGCAGCTCGAACGGCGGCCTGTTCGGCTGGCTGTGGAGCCTGCTGGGACTGTAATAAAATTTGCACCGGAAAGCGCAGGAAATGCGGAAAAGCGCTTCTCAAACGGGACGAAATCTGGTATACTATTATAGTTTGTAAAAATGCGTCTGGGCGGTGGAATGGCCCAGTGAAGTGGAGAAGTCGGAATGCAGTTGGAGAAAGCAAAGGAAACAAAGCAGGACATGGAGCGCTGCCGCCTGTTGGCACAGCGCATTGCGGAGGAGCTGGCCCCGGCAACAGCTGCGGTGCTGAACGCCGAGACCCCGGCACTGGAAAAGGCCCTGCACCGGGCGGGCGTGGATGCCAACCCCTTTACAGTGGCTGCCCGGCAGGCAGACCTGCTGGTGGTGGAGGACCCCGCCTGGGTGGAGATGCCCCCGCAGCTGCCCGGGCAGGTGCTGCTGGTGTTTACCGGCAGCAACGTGGCTGAGGGCTGGGCCGAAGAGCTGGCCCGCCGGGGCTACTACCGGGATTTCCGCTGGCGCAGCCGGGGCCGTGCCCAGCAGTCGGCTCTGTACTGCACGGTCCAGCCTGCCACCGCCGAGATGATCGCGGGCTATGAGAAGGAGTTGGATCTCCTGCGCGACCGGATGGTGCGTGCCGAGCGCACCTGCAACGAGGAAGCCGCCCTCATTGAGCGGCTCCGCAGCGATCTTTCCCTGAGCCGCAGCCATGCCAAGAACCTGGAAAAGACCCTGAACGAGGTGACCAGCTCTACCTTCTGGAAGCTGACCTGGCCCATGCGGTATGTTGTCAGCAAGAGCCGCCAGATCTGGCACACCTTCCCGCTTTTCGTCCTGCTGGGTGAGCTGCGCCGGGACGGCATTTCGGGAGTGCGGGAGCACGCCCGCGCCAAGCGGGAATATGCCGCCCTCTTCCCGGGGAACCTCCTGCGGGCCGACCGCTTTGCCCCGGTGGAGCTGCTGGTCAGGCAGGCAAACGATCAGCCTGCCGGGCCCAAGATCAGCATCGTGGTGCCCCTGTACAACACCCCGCTGGATTTCCTGGACGAGATGCTGGATTCCGTGGTGAACCAGACCTACAAGAACTGGGAGCTCTGCTGCGTGGATGCCGGTAAGGACGAGGCCGTAGGCCAGCATGTGCAGGCCCGTGCGAAGGCCGATGCACGCATCCGGTATCAGAAGCTGGAAAAGAATGAGCTGATCCCCGGCAACACCAACAAGGGCTTTGAGATGGCCACCGGTGAATATATCGCCCTGTTGGATCACGATGACCTGCTGCATCCCTGCGCCCTGTGGTACGCGGCCAGGGCCATTGCCGAGCAGAAGGCCGACTTTGTCTACACTGACGAGGCGACCTTTGAGGGGAAGCCGGAGCATGTGGTGCTCTACCACTTCAAGCCCGACTTCATGCTGGACAACCTCCGCTCCAACAACTACATCTGCCACCTGACCGTGTTCAGCCGCGCCCTGATGGAGCGGGCCGGCGGCGGCGAGCGGATGGAGTACAACGGCAGCCAGGATTACGAGCTGTTCCTTCGCCTGACGGAGCAGGCTGAGAAGATCGTTCACATTCCCCATGCCCTGTATTACTGGCGCTCCAGCCCCGGCAGCACGGCGGCAGATATCTCCGCCAAGACCTACTGCATCGACGCAGGCATTGCGGCCCTCAAGGCCCACTATGCCCGCTGCGGGATCGCTGTGGACGATGTTGCCCTCATCCCCGGTACCCCGGGCTATTACAAGACCGATTACACCATCCAGCACCCGGGCCGGGTGAGTATCCTCATCCCCACCTGCGACCACATCCGGGATCTGGAGCTCTGCGTGGATTCCATCTATGCCCGCACCACCTACCCGGATTTTGAGCTCATCCTCATCGAGAACAACAGCAAGCAGCCCGAGACCTTCCGTGCCTACGAGCGGATGCAGAAGGAGCACCCGGACAACCTCAAGGTCGTGACCTGGGAGGGCAAGGGCTTCAATTACAGCGCCCTGAACAACTTTGGCGAGCAGTATGCCACCGGCGAATACCTGCTGCTGCTCAACAACGATACCGAGGTCATCACCCCCAACTGGCTGGAGGAAATGGTCATGTACGCCCAGCAGAAGCGGGTGGGCTGTGTGGGTGCAAAGCTGCTCTACCCCGATGACACCATCCAGCACGCCGGTATCGGCTTTGGCATCGGCGGCGTGGCGGGCCACCTGCACAAGTATTTCCCGGCGGCATCCGATGGCTACATGGGGCGGCTGAACTATGTGCAGGATGTTTACGGTGATACCGCCGCCTGCCTGCTCATCCGCAGGGAGATCTATGATGAGATGAACGGCCTGGACGAGAGCTATGCCGTGGCCTTCAACGATGTGGATTTCTGTGTCCGTGTGCGGGAGGCGGGCTACACCAACGTGTTTACCCCCTTTGCCCAGCTCTACCACTACGAGAGCAAGAGCCGCGGCACCGAGGACAACCCCGAAAAGCAGAAGCGCTTTCAGGGCGAGGTGCTCCGCTTCCAGGCCCGCTGGGGAGACCTGCTGGCCGCAGGCGATCCCTGCACCAACCCCAACTTTGATATCCAGCGTGAGGACTTCACGCTGAAGATCCTGCCTTTGGAGTGAATTGATGAAACTATCAGCCTGTATTGTTGTATATAACGGCTATGACGAGGCGCTGAAGGCGGCGCAGACGGTGCTGCACTGCACGCGCCGCTACCCGGTGACCCTGTATCTGGTGGACAATGCCAGCCCGGACGGCAGTGGCAAAAAGCTGGAGCAGGCCGTGGCGGACGGCCTGCTGGCAGCAGGCCCGGGCCAGCAGGTGGTGGTGCACTGCCGCACCGAGAACGGCGGCTTTGGCACCGGCCACAATATGATCCTGCCCGAGCTGGACAGTGATTTCCACTTTATCCTCAATCCGGATATCCAGCTGACCGCTGATACCCTGAGTGATCTGGCCGACTGGATAGCTGCCCACCCGGATGCCGTGATGGCCCGGCCCTCGCTGGTGTTCCCGGATGGCAAGCCCCAGCGGCTGCCCCTGCGCCGGTGCGCCCTGCGGCCCATGCTCTACCGCCAGCTGCCCCGGCTCAGCTTCTGGAAAGGGCAGAACGACCACTACCTGATGCTGGATGAGGACCTGACCAGGCCCATCGAGATCGAGTTCTGCACCGGCAGCTTTTCCGGTGTGCGCACCAGCACCTTCAAGGCGGTGGGCGGCTTTGACGAGAGCTATTTCATGTATGTGGAGGATGCGGATCTCACCCAGAAGATGCGCACCCGGGGCAAGGTGTATCTGGTGCCCCAGTATACCGCCATCCACGCCTGGCACCGCGCTGCCCACCGGGATCTCAAGCCCGCCCTCTGGCAGACGGGAAACCTGCTGAAGTATTTCCATAAGTGGGGCTTCAAGTGGTAAGAAACGCTCCACCATCGCGATGTGCTGCCGCCGTGGGCGGCTGAACGGTTCTGTCTGACGGCCTGTTCCGGAAAAAATTCTGGAACAGGCCGTTTTTTCTTGCTTTTTTTTCGATTTGAGAGTAGAATAAGGTGTAAAACTATCTGATGCCGCCCCGCGCGGCCAGAACTTTTACCCTGTAACTTTGTTGACAGCGGACGCAGCTCCGCTTTGAATATTACGAGGTGAGCGTTTCATCCCGTATAGCTGCACAACTTTTTCAATACAAATAAAGGAGTGCACAAATTATGAAAGGCATTATTCTGGCCGGCGGTGCCGGCACCCGGCTTTATCCGCTGACGATGGTCACCAGCAAGCAGCTGCTGCCTGTCTACGATAAGCCCATGATCTACTATCCTCTGTCCACCCTCATGCTGGCGGGCATCCAGGATATCTTGATCATCTCCACCCCCACTGATACGCCGCGCTTTGAGGCGCTGCTGGGCGATGGCAGCCAGTACGGCATCCATCTGCAATATAAGGTCCAGCCCTCTCCCGATGGTCTGGCACAGGCCTTTATTCTGGGCGAAGAGTTCATCGGCGACGACTGCTGCGCCATGATCCTGGGCGACAACATCTTCTACGGCAACGGCTTCTCCAAGATCCTCAAGACTGCCGCCGCCAATGCAGAGACCAAGGGCCGCTGCACTGTGTTCGGCTACTATGTGCAGGACCCCGAGCGTTTCGGCATCGTGGAATTTGACCAGAACGGCAAGGTGCTGAGCGTGGAAGAAAAGCCAGAGCACCCGAAGAGCAATTACGCCATCACCGGCCTGTACTTCTACAACAAGGAAGTGGTCCAGATGGCAAAGCAGGTCAAGCCCTCTGCCCGCGGTGAGCTGGAGATCACGACCCTGAACGATATGTACCTGAAGAAGGACGAGCTGGATGTTCAGCTGCTGGGCCGCGGCTTTGCATGGCTGGATACCGGCACGATGGAGAGCCTGGTGGATGCCGCCGACTTTGTCCGCATGGTCGAGAAGCGTCAGGGCATCAAGATCAGCGCCCCCGAAGAGATCGCCTTCAAGTATGGCTGGATCGACCGCGAGACCCTGCTGGAGAGCGCTTCCCGCTATGGCAAGAGTCCCTACGGCCAGCACCTCAAGAACGTGGCCGATGGAAAACTGAGATATTGATGCAGGAGGGGAATCACCCATGAAAATCATTGTCACCGGCTGCAAGGGCCAGCTTGGCACCGAGATCATCAAGCAGCTGCGGGAGGGCCGCAGCGAGATCGGCCCCATTCCCGAAAAGCTGATGAATGCCACCGTGATCCCGGTGGACCTGCCGGAGCTGGACATCTCCAACTATAAGATGGTGGATGACTTCATCCGCCGCCAGCGCCCGGATGTCATCATCAACTGCGCCGCCTACACCAACGTGGACGGCTGCGAGGTGAACCACGACGCAGCCTTCAAGGCAAATGCTCTGGGCCCCCGCAATCTGGCACAGGCCGCCGAAAAGACCGGTGCCCGCCTGGTGCATGTCTCCACGGACTATGTGTTCTCCGGCCGTGAGAACGGCGGCATTGCACAGGACGAGGCCACCATCCCCGGCCCCATCAGCGCCTACGGCTCCACCAAGCTCATGGGCGAAAAGTATGTGGAGCAGTTCTGCCACCGCCATTTCATCGTCCGCACGGCATGGCTGTACAGCTACTACGGCAAGAACTTTGTCAAGACCATCGTCAACGCCGGCCGGAAATTCGGCAAGCTGGAGGTGGTCAACGACCAGTGCGGCAACCCCACCAACGCGGTTGACCTGGCCCATGAGCTGCTGCAGCTCTGCGTGACCCATGAGTACGGCCTGTATCACTGCACCGGTGAGGGCATCTGCTCCTGGTACGATTTTGCTTCCGAGATCATCCGCCTGTCTGGTGTGGATGCCTCTGTGGCTCCCTGCACCAGCGAGGAGTACAAGGCAAAGCATCCCGAAAGCGCCGACCGCCCCAAGTGGAGCGCACTGGACAACCGGATGCTCCGCTGCACCGTGGGCAACGATGTGCGGGACTGGAAAGAGGCCCTGGCCTGCTTCTTCGCCCACTGGGACGGCGAGAACGGGATGAAATAAGGGGAAAGCTTCCCCAAGAAGATAAAACCTGAAAATTGAGGTAGAATAAACCTATGAAAAAATATCTGATCACCGGCTGCGCCGGTTTTATCGGCTCCAACTTTGTCCACTATATGCTCAAGAAGTACCCCGAGATCCTGCTGGTCAACCTGGATAAGCTGACCTACGCGGGCAATCTGGAGAACCTGAAGGATGTGGAGGGCGACCCCCGCCATGTGTTCGTGCAGGGCGACATCTGCGACAAGGAGCTGGTGGAGAGCCTGTTTGCAAAGTACGATTTCGATTATGTCATCAACTTTGCCGCTGAGAGCCATGTGGACCGCTCCATCAAGAACCCCGAGATCTTTGTCCAGAGCAACGTCATGGGCACCGTGAACCTGCTGCAGCGTGCTAAGGAAGCCTGGTACGATGCTGATGCCAAGACCTGGAAGGAAGGCAAGAAGTACCTGCAGGTCTCCACCGATGAGGTCTACGGCGCTCTGGGTGCCGAGGGCTTCTTCATGGAGACCACCCCGCTGTGCCCCCACAGCCCCTACTCCTCCTCCAAGGCCAGCGCTGATATGTTCGTTATGGCATTCCACGATACCTACGGTATGCCCATCAACATTACCCGCTGCTCCAACAACTACGGCCCCTATCAGTTCCCCGAGAAGCTGATCCCCCTGATGATCAACAACGTCAAGCACCACAAGCAGCTGCCTGTCTACGGTGACGGTATGCAGATCCGTGACTGGCTGTACGTTGAGGATCACTGCAAGGCCATTGATATGGTCTGCAACGGCGGCAAGATCGGCGAGGTCTACAATGTGGGCGGCCACAACGAGCGTCCCAACATCTTCATCGTCAAGACCATCATTGAGCAGCTGCACGACCGCCTGAAGGACGACGGCATCAGCGAGGATCTGATCAAGCACGTTGCTGACCGTCTGGGCCACGACCGCCGCTACGGCATCGACCCCACCAAGATCAAGAACGATCTGGGCTGGTACCCCGAGACCCCGTTCGAGAAGGGCATCGTCCTGACCATCGACTGGTATCTCGAGCATGAGGAGTGGATGGAGCACATCACCAGCGGCAACTATCAGAAATACTACGAGGAAATGTACAAGAATAAGTAAGTTCTTGTTCGGTATATTGAAAAAGAGGGAACGTCCATCCGCAGACTGTTCGTAAAACAGTATTCAACAAATGACACGGCAACTGGATGTCAGGATTGGTTACGGTTCACTCCGCTGGGTCTAAAAAGCAAAAAGTCCCATGCCCGCACCGCCAAAGTGCTGGGCATGGGACTTTTTGCGTCTGGGAACGTTACACCTCTATCGAGGTGTAACATACTAGACTTTGTACCAAAGTCGTGTGCCAAAGGAGATTGTGCTCCTTTGGAATTTCCGTCATCATAGAGGAAAAAAACAATCTATTAACTTTCCCATGCAGCAACAATGCTTCTTTCTGGGTTTTGAGGATCAATAGTCACCTTTATAGGTGTTCCCTTGCTCACGAGAGGATTGAACCAAAACCAATGGGACTGTCCATAATAAGTGTCTTTTCCAATCTTATATTGGTACCGGATCACCCAAGGATAAATTACATCTTCATCAGCAAGGTGATAGGTACTCATGTGGAATTTTATGTGAACCCTTTTTACTGCAGTAACTTTTCCGGAAACAATCTTTCCGTTTTTCAGCAGGTCTGCTTTGCGGATGTCTGTAATCCATGCTACCCCGATAATTGCCATAGCAATAAGCCACGCAGCTATGAGTGCCCCGATTCCAACTTGCTTATAGGCGATAGAAATCAGAAAAGCAACAAAAATCCCAACAGCACCAAGAATATGGAGCAAATCTTTAGAAAAGAACTTATGGATTTTTTTCATGGAAAGACACTTCCTTTCTCGGTAGACAACATTATTTGTTCTATTGTATCATATGCTCTGTGTTTTTTCAAACCAAGTCAAGTGATTGGTGAAACGACATGAAATAATTGCATCTCACGACAGGTCATCAAAGATAATTGGATTTTTGCAAAAAGAGGAGTAGTGTATCGTCGTAGGAAAAATACGCTATGTGAATCAGAACAAACCCCAGCTTCTGTTTGCGGTAAATCTTTCTATTGCCAGCTTCAACAAGATGTTGCTTGTGCATTCAAGACGCAGACGGCAATAAAAACGGCAAGGTCGCCTGCTGCCAAGTGACTTGCCGTTTTGTACTGTATTTTGCTAAATCAGGCAGTTGCCCGCGACTTTACAACGCTACGCTGACCGGCAGAACATACATGCCATCGGCGGTGTAGTAGGTGATCTGGGTGACGGTCTTGCCGATGATGGACGCAAGGTAGGGCTCGTCCGTATTGAAGCCCAGCTCGGTGCCGCGCCAGATATTGGTCACATGATGCAGGCCATACTCGCTGCCATCGGCGGTGGTCAGCTCCACAGTAACACCCTCCACGGTAGTCTCGGTGGCGTGGACTTTGCCAAACTCCCACTTGCCGCTCAACAGTTTGTACCATGCGGTAATGTAGTAGGCAGGAGTCTCGCCGAGCTTATAGTACCGCAAAGCCATTGACCTTTTTGCCGGAGCCATGCTGTATGTTGTGGTGGAGGAACTGATCCCGGAAATGTCGCAGGGGCAGCACTCCAACGTTGGCACCGTGTTTTTTGCGGTAGGCTTCAGCGTGATGATGGTGCTGGATGTGACACTGGGTTGACGGTTGGGGGTCTTGAAAACGAAATCTATTTCGGAATCTCCGAAAATGCCTGAACTTCTTGACAGAGACGACCGCAGGGCGTATTATTTTGGCAGAAGGGCCGCTGAGATGCGGTTTTTTATAGAATAAAAAAGTTAGCTTTACCTAACTACAGCGCAAGGAACTGCGTGAAAAGCATTGCATTGTGAACTGTAAATAGAAAGAGAGTGGTGTTATGTCCTTTTTTGAAAACACCCGCAAGCCCGTAGGTCTTGGCGGGAAGATCATGGTTGCTATGATGAACTTTGGACACAGCGCAATGGCAGAATGGGGGCTGCGCTTTTTACAGCTTGCCCCGAATGCCATGGTGCTGGACTGCGGCTGCGGCGGTGGAGCGAACATTAAGACACTGTTGAAACTGTGTCCCAAAGGCAAGGTGCAGGGCATCGACTACTCAGCCGTCAGCGTGGAAAAAGCGCGAAAAGTCAATGCCAGAGCCATTGCGGCAGGACGGTGTGCTGTGCAGCAGGCAAGTGTGGCAGAGCTGCCGTTTGAAACGGAGCAGTTTGAGGTAGTGACCGCCTTTGAAACGGTCTATTTCTGGCCGGAACTTGTGCAGAATTTCAGAGAGGTCTATCGGGTGCTGAAGCCCGGCGGGGTCTTTTTCATCTGCAATGAAGCAAACGGCGAAACGACAAAAGACGACAAATGGACACAGATCATCAATGGCATGACCATCTACACGGATACTGCCCTGAAAGCATATCTGGAGCAAGCAGGATTCTGTAAGATTCAGAGCCACAAAAACAAAAAGGGCTGGCTGTGCGTTACGGCGCAAAAGCGGTATGCCGCCTGATGTGGGATGTGAACAAATTTTCCCTATCTGCTCAGCTTTGCCGCCGGAGCCATGCTGGATGTGGCATTGGAAAATGCAGCCTCCGTCCGCAGGCTGAAAATATTTTTTATAGGTATGATTCAGAAAGAAGGTATAAAAATGATCCAGACAACCGTAGAAGTAGGCGGCATGGCATGTTCTATGTGCGAGGCCCATATCAACGATGCCATTCGCAAGGAATTTCCGGTGGAAAAGGTCTCGTCCTCCCACACAAAAGGCAGAACGGTGATCCTTTCCAAGGAGCCGCTGGATGAAAAAGCGCTCCGCAATGCCATCGATGCCACCGGCTACCGGGTGGGGGAGATCCACTGCGAGCCATACGAAAAGAAGGGGCTGTTCTCGTTTTTGAAGCAGAAGAGGGGCTGAGCAGGGCATCATGGTTTGTCTGCCGGAAAGCAGAATGAGGAGAAATCGGGATGATCTTACAAACGATTCTGGAAGGTCTTGGGCTGGGGGCTCTGCTGATTCTGGTCTGCGCCGGGGGCATCCGCAAGGGTACGATAGGCATGGCAGTCATAGCGGCGGTGCTGGCGGCAATTATGACTATTTTTCTTTACTGAGGGAGGTGCCTATGAAATATAAAATCGAGAAAAACACCGTGCAGGAGACGCTGATCCTCCCGCTGTATTCCCGGAAGCTGTGTACGGAGCTGTACCCGAACCTTTACCGGGATGAAACAGCGGTTCGTTTGCTCGACCAGATCGACTACGATTTTTCAGAGGCGGAGAAAAGTTCCCACAGCCTGATGCAGCGGTTCGGTGCGCTGGAGGTGGCCATGCGGCAGAATGACCTTGCCTTTGAGGTGCGGGCATACCTGAAAACGCACCCCGGCGCAGCGGTAGTCAATCTGGGCTGCGGGTTGGACAGCACCGGCAAAGCCTGCGACAACGGCAGCTGCAAGATCTACAATCTGGACTTTCCGGACGTCATTGCTGTGCGCAACGAGCTGCTCCCAGCCGGGGATCGGGAGGAAAATATCCCCTGCGACCTCAACGATACATCGTGGTTTGAGAGAATCGACGCCTCCGGCGGCGCGGTCTTTTTTGCGGCGGGAGTGTTCTACTATTTCCTAAAGGAGCAGGTAAAAACACTGGTACGTGCTATGGCAGACGCTTTTCCGGGCGCTGTGCTGGTGTTCGATGCCGCCAATGAGAAGGCAGTCAAGCTGATGCTGAAAACATGGCTGAAGGATGCCGAGATTAAGGATGTGGGCGCATACTTTGCCGTTTCGGACGCGAAAAGCGAGATCGGCGCGTGGGACAGCAGTTTGCGGGTCTCCAGCCGGGGCTATATGCTGGGCTACAACGATCTGAAAGACCCGTCAGTCAGCGGCTTTTTCCGCTTTCTTGCCCGAGTCGGCGACGGGATGATGAACATGCAGATCATAAAGATCGGATTTGGAGGGAAACAATGAAGCACCTGCACTTTGATGTGGAGACCGCCGGCTTTTACGGCGCGTACTGGGCGTGTGCCGGCGGATCGGACTGCGCGGTCATTGCGATGATTGGTGACGATCCGGAGGATCGGCTTGCGCGTTCTGCCGTGAAATGGCTCTGCGGGCGGGGCGGAAATGGGCTCACCATGTCGCCTGCGAAAAAGGATTACGGCCATCATAATTATCCGCTGGAGCGCGTGGAGACGGCCATTTCGTGGCTGAAAGCCAACGGCAACCATAAAATTGGCATTGCCGGTGCATCGACTACGGGAACGCTCGCGCTGACAGCGGCTGCCATGTTCCCGGATGTTACCCTGACCATTGCCATGACGCCCAGCGATTTTGTGTGGCAGGGTTTCATGCAGGGCAAAAGGGACGGCTGCAGGGAATGGCCGGTCGAGGGCGAGTCGCTGTTCTCCTACCGGGGCAAGCCGCTGCCCTATATGCCGTTTTGCTATCAGCATCCCGACTATTGGCATTGCATCGCCGCCGAGAGCAAACGCGCCGGCGATATGGTAAACTCCCGCAAGCTGTTTGACGATTCCGAGGCAGCTCATCCGATCGAGCCGGAAGAATACATTCCCGTTGAAAACATCCGGGGAAAGCTGCTGCTGATCGGCGCGGAGGACGATGCGCTGTGGGACACCGCAAAGTATATCCGCCGGATGGAAAAGCGCCTTGCCGAAAAACCGCATGAATGCGAGATCGAGACGATGGTTTATGCCCACGGCACCCACTTCGTTTTCCCGGAGGGGATGCTGAAAATTATGCTGCCGGTTGGCTCCGGCCTATTTGTGAAATGGGCCTTCCATGCGGCCCGGAAATATCCGAAGGAATGCCGGGAGACCCGGAAAGACATCGAGAAACGGATGTGCCGGGTGCTGGCAGAATGGAAAGGGGAAAAGTAAAATGCGTTGGATGGGAATCCCTATGGCGATGTGGGCCGTGTTTGCGAAATCGTTTCAGACGCAGCTGACGGCGGTACTGGGCTATGATGCAGCCACCGCAAAGCAGATCACCAAAAGCGCCAAGCCGAAATACAAAGAGATCATCGCCAAATTGCCGGAGTTTGAAAAGGCCGACCGCTTCCAATTGAACATCATTGGCTGCGCCATGCTGGGGGCGTTCGTTCTCTGTATGCCGAAGCGGCCGGATACAGAGGCGCTGACGGTATACTATGAGAACGCTCAGATGACGCCGCTGATGAAGTGGTTCTGCCGCAAGAGCGGAAAAAGCAAGTTTACCGCAAAGGACATTGCCGCCATGAAAGCCACCGCCGCTCTGAAAGCCGCCGACCGCAACCCCTACTCGTGGAACATGGACTTTTACGCGTATCCCGACGGCAGCGGCTACGAGGGACGCTTTACGAAATGCGGCATCTGCACGCTGATGCAGGAGCTGGGGCTTTATGACCTGACGCCCGCCATGTGCCATTTGGACTACGCCATGAGCGAAGCGGGCGGCGTGACGAACTTTGTGCGGCAGTATACCCTTGCCTCCGGCGGCCCTTACTGCGACTGCGGGTACCAAAAGAAACGAGTATGAGGCGGAGTAGCATTGAAATAAACAATATGATTGACATCTTTTTTCATGACAAAACGGGCGTGGTTTCCGGCTTCCCCGGACAAATAGATGGCTTTGAATATGCGGATGGTAACGGAGAAATCCACTACTACCGGCTGTTTGACGGCGCGGGAATCATGCTGCTGCGGCTGGAAATGGAGGCGTACACAGAAATTCGGACACAGATCGGGAGGCTGGAAGTCAATTTCTGCGTGAACGGACGGTTTGAAACCAGCTTTTCCATGCGGGATCGTGTTCTTCTGAAGCCGGGCGACATGGCGGTCAGTTGCTACGATGGCTTTCACGGAAGCAGTTCGGCGTCCTGCTTTCCGCTGGGCTACTACGAGGGAATCTGTCTGGAGATCGAACCGGCCGCCGCGGGAAATTGGATAAAGCAGAACGCACCTGCGTTTTCAGTGGATTTTGCCGCATGGAAGCAAAATCTTCTGGGCTGTAAATGGTATATGGTCGGCGCTGCGGGGCCGCGCTGTGAGCATGTATTCCGGGAGCTTTACGAAAGTGCGTTCTATGAAGATCCCGGCTTTTTGCAGTTCAAGACGCTGGAACTTCTGATGCTGCTTGGGCGTATTCCACAGGAGAATACGGCGGGGTTATATTGCTCGTCCGAGCAGACGGTTCTTGCGCACCATCTCCGGGATCACTTGCTGACAAACCGGGAGGGATACATATCCCTCGCCAGCCTTGCGGCGGAGCATGAGATATCGGTATCGCATCTGCAAAAGCTCTTCAAGCAGGTCTATGGCGTGCCGATCTACCGATATATCAAGGAATACCGCCTAGAGCAGGCGGCAGTGGAGCTGGTTCGCAGCGGGAAGTCTGTTACGGAGATCGCGCAGCAAGCAGGCTATGACAACGCCAGCAAATTTTCAGAGAGCTTCAAAAAGCGGTACGGAAAAACGCCCTCACGCTATCGTGCTGACGCAAAGAAGAAAGCAAAACAGAGCAGCGAAACCAAAATGGAGTAGTCTGCAAAACGGAAGTATGATACAGTACACAGTGGTTATAGACAACTAACCGAGAATACAGGAGGTACTTTATGAAAAAGAAATTTGCTGCATTTATTTTGTGTGTCCTGTGCTTGCTGTCGGCTGCCGGCTGCACACAAAAGGCATCGGACACTGCGGACGTATCCGCGCAAACAACCGAGACGCTGGAGACAGACTACCTGACAAGTATCAGCGGAACATATGTGGAGCTATTCCCGGAGCTGTCAAAATCCGAGTATCGGAATATCTGGATCGATGCCACCACACCGCTGGTAGGCGCTGAGAACGCGGAGACTACCACGGATATGCTGCTGGGAATGTGCATGGCGGAGCCTTACGGCCCGGAGGCGGCGGAAAAATACGCCGCAGACCCGGACAGCATGGCGTTTAACTGCTATTTTCTGGGCGGCGTGGACAAGTTTGTGATGGACGGTCACACGATTACCGGTCTGGATGCGCAGGGACAGGAGGTTTTCTCCCACACCTACAAGCTGCTGGACGAGGAAAACGAAAACGGCTTTATCTTCTATCAGAGCGAGGATGAAAATTCCGGCGAGTTTACCTATTTCGCCTTCTCGCCCGACACCATGGAAACCACCTATCATCTGGAATTCCGTTATGCAGAGGATCTGAGTGATCTGCAAAGCTGGTTCGAGGGCAATTACGCCTACTGGAACGCGGCGGCGATTGCGGAAGATTATGATCAGGCAACCATGAAGAATGTCATTGAACTTTTCACCACGGAAAATTTGTCTGCGGCAGAATAAACGGCGCCTGCGCACCCGCTTGATTCAGGCGG
>OGIV01001110.1_pt1 | contig 17039 bp, 14 predicted proteins | sample 1571861 | NCBI WGS metagenome assembly OGIV01 (sample SAMEA2582099, study PRJEB24529) | metagenome | biome: Human gut stool | place: China | collected 2011 | reverse complement strand
TGGGTACTTTCATCATCAATGGTGGTGAACGTATTATCGTTTCTCAGTTGGTGCGCTCACCTGGTGTTTACTTTAACGATAAGGTTGATAAAAACGGTAAAGTGGGTTATGGATCAACAGTTATCCCTAACCGTGGGGCATGGCTTGAGCTTGAAACAGATTCAAAAGACATCGCCTACACTCGTATCGACCGTACACGTAAGATTCCATTCACAACGCTTGTGCGTGCGCTTGGATTCTCAGGTGATGACGAAATTGTTGATATCTTTGGTGATAGCGAGTTGGTTCGTAATACCATTGAAAAAGATATCCACAAAAACCCAGCAGATTCACGTACTGATGAAGCGCTTAAAGAAATTTATGAACGTCTTCGTCCAGGTGAACCAAAAACTGCCGACAGCTCACGTAGCTTGCTTGTAGCTCGTTTCTTTGATCCACGTCGTTATGACTTGGCTGCTGTTGGTCGTTACAAAGTCAATAAAAAACTTAACATCAAGACACGTCTTTTGGGACAAACAATTGCTGAAAACTTGGTAGATCCTGAAACAGGTGAAATCCTTGTTGAAGCTGGTACTGAAATGACACGTGATGTGATTGATTCAATCGCAGAATACTTGGATGGTGATTTGAACAAATTTGTATACACACCAAACGATTATGCGGTGGTTACAGAACCTGTTGTTCTTCAAAAATTCAAGGTTGTTGCACCAAATGATCCAGATCGTGTGGTTACAATTGTTGGTAATGCCAACCCAGATGATAAAGTTCGTGCTTTGACAACAGCGGATATCTTGGCTGAAATGAGCTACTTCCTCAACCTTGCTGAAGGTATCGGTAAAGTAGACGATATCGACCACCTTGGTAACCGTCGTATCCGTGCGGTTGGTGAATTGCTTGCTAACCAATTCCGTATTGGTTTGGCTCGTATGGAACGTAACGTACGTGAGCGTATGTCAGTTCAAGATAACGAAGTCTTGACACCACAACAAATCATCAATATTCGCCCTGTAACTGCAGCTGTTAAAGAATTCTTCGGTTCTTCACAGTTGTCACAGTTCATGGACCAACACAACCCATTGTCAGAGTTGTCACACAAACGTCGTTTGTCAGCCTTGGGACCTGGTGGTTTGACACGTGACCGTGCCGGATATGAAGTTCGTGACGTGCACTACACGCACTACGGTCGTATGTGTCCAATTGAAACACCTGAAGGACCTAACATCGGTTTGATCAATAACTTGTCTTCATATGGACACCTTAACAAGTACGGTTTCATTCAAACACCATATCGTAAGGTTGACCGTGCAACTGGTAAAGTAACCAACGAAGTGGTTTGGTTGACTGCTGATGAAGAAGATGAGTACACAGTTGCTCAGGCTAACTCTAAATTGAACGAAGATGGAACATTTGCAGAAGAAATCGTTATGGGTCGTCACCAAGGTAATAACCAAGAGTACCCATCACACCTTGTAGATTTCGTGGATGTTTCTCCTAAACAGGTAGTTGCCGTTGCGACAGCATGTATTCCTTTCTTGGAAAACGATGACTCTAACCGTGCCCTCATGGGTGCCAACATGCAACGTCAGGCTGTGCCTTTGATTGATCCTAAAGCACCTTATGTTGGTACTGGTATGGAATATCAAGCTGCCCACGATTCAGGAGCTGCAGTTATCGCTCAACACGACGGTAAAGTTGTCTACTCTGATGCTGATAAAGTTGAAGTTCGTCGTGAAGATGGTTCTCTTGATGTTTATACTATTCAAAAATTCCGTCGTTCAAACTCAGGTACTGCCTATAACCAACGTACTTTGGTTAAGGTTGGCGATATTGTTGAAAAAGGTGACTTTATCGCTGATGGTCCATCTATGGAAGGTGGAGAAATGGCCCTCGGTCAAAACCCTATCGTCGCATACATGACATGGGAAGGTTACAACTTCGAGGATGCCGTTATCATGAGTGAGCGTCTTGTGAAAGATGACGTTTATACATCTGTTCACTTGGAAGAATTCGAATCAGAAACACGCGATACAAAGCTTGGGCCTGAAGAAATCACACGTGAATTGCCAAACGTTGGTGAAGAAGCCCTCAAAGACCTTGACGAAATGGGTATTATCCGTATCGGTGCTGAGGTTAAAGAAGGTGACATTCTTGTTGGTAAGGTAACACCTAAGGGTGAAAAAGACCTTTCTGCTGAAGAACGTCTTCTCCATGCTATCTTTGGTGATAAATCTCGTGAAGTACGTGATACATCACTCCGTGTACCTCACGGTGGTGATGGTGTCGTTCGTGATGTTAAAATCTTCACACGTGCAAACGGTGATGAATTGCAATCAGGTGTTAACATGCTTGTTCGTGTTTACATCGCTCAAAAACGTAAGATCAAGGTCGGAGATAAGATGGCCGGTCGTCACGGTAACAAAGGGGTTGTTTCTCGTATTGTTCCTGTTGAAGACATGCCTTACCTTCCAGACGGTACACCAGTTGATATCATGTTGAACCCACTTGGGGTACCATCACGTATGAACATCGGTCAGGTTATGGAACTTCACCTTGGTATGGCTGCACGTAACTTGGGTATCCACATCGCAACACCAGTCTTTGATGGAGCAAGCTCAGAAGACCTCTGGGATACTGTTCGTGAAGCAGGTATGGATAGTGATGCTAAGACAATCCTTTACGATGGACGTACAGGTGAACCATTTGATAACCGTGTGTCAGTTGGTGTCATGTACATGATCAAACTTCACCACATGGTTGATGATAAACTTCACGCTCGTTCAGTAGGTCCTTACTCACTTGTTACCCAACAACCTCTTGGTGGTAAAGCACAATTTGGTGGACAACGTTTCGGTGAGATGGAGGTTTGGGCCCTTGAAGCTTATGGTGCATCAAATATCCTTCAAGAAATCTTGACTTACAAGTCAGATGACGTTAACGGACGTTTGAAAGCCTATGAAGCTATCACTAAAGGTAAACCAATTCCAAAACCAGGTGTACCAGAATCATTCCGAGTACTTGTTAAAGAATTGCAATCACTTGGTCTTGATATGCGTGTCCTTGATGAGGATGACTACGAAGTTGAATTACGTGATCTTGATGAAGGTGAAGACGATGATGTCATGCACGTTGATGATCTTGAAAAAGCACGTGTACAACAAGCCAAAGAAGCTGCTGAATTAGAAAAAGCTAAAGAAGAAGCTTCAGATAAAACAGAATAAAATAAGCTTTAGAGAGGGAGTTCACTCTCTCTGCTAAGGTAGCTGATAAAGGTGAGAATAGCGCTGCTATTGTCAATAGAACAAAAGAAAGGTAATACTAGTGGTTGACGTAAATCGATTTAAAAGTATGCAAATCACACTAGCTTCACCAACTAAGGTCCGTTCATGGTCTTATGGTGAAGTTAAGAAACCTGAAACAATCAACTACCGTACGCTCAAACCAGAACGCGAAGGTCTCTTCGACGAAGTAATCTTTGGTCCTACTAAAGACTGGGAATGTGCGTGTGGGAAATACAAACGTATCCGTTATAAAGGTATCGTTTGTGACCGCTGTGGTGTTGAAGTAACACGTGCTAAGGTTCGTCGTGAACGTATGGGTCACATCGAGTTGAAAGCACCAGTATCACACATCTGGTACTTCAAGGGAATCCCTTCTCGTATGGGATTGACTTTGGACATGAGTCCTCGTGCGCTTGAAGAAGTTATTTACTTCGCAGCTTACGTGGTTATTGATCCAAAGGAAACACCACTTGAACCAAAATCTCTCTTGACAGAACGTGAATATCGTGAAAAATTGCAAGAGTATGGACATGGTTCATTTGTCGCTAAAATGGGTGCCGAAGCTATCCAAGATCTCTTGAAACAAGTAGATTTGGAAGCTGAAATTGCTGAACTCAAAGAAGAGTTGAAGACAGCAACTGGTCAAAAACGTGTTAAAGCTGTTCGTCGTTTGGACGTTCTTGATGCCTTCTATAAATCTGGTAATAAACCAGAATGGATGGTTCTTAACATCTTGCCAGTATTGCCACCAGATCTTCGTCCAATGGTTCAATTGGATGGTGGACGTTTTGCGGCATCTGACTTGAACGATCTTTATCGTCGTGTTATCAACCGTAACAACCGTTTGGCTCGTTTGCTTGAATTGAATGCCCCAGGTATCATCGTGCAAAACGAAAAACGTATGTTGCAAGAAGCGGTAGATGCCCTTATCGATAATGGACGTCGTGGTCGTCCAATCACTGGACCAGGTAGTCGTCCACTTAAATCTTTGAGCCACATGCTTAAAGGTAAACAAGGTCGTTTCCGCCAAAACTTGCTTGGTAAACGTGTTGACTTCTCTGGACGTTCCGTTATCGCCGTTGGTCCAACACTTAAAATGTACCAATGTGGTGTGCCACGTTTGATGGCCATCGAACTTTTCAAACCATTTGTGATGCGTGAAATCGTTGCGCGTGAATACGCAGGTAACGTGAAAGCCGCTAAACGTATGGTTGAACGTGGTGATGAACGTATTTGGGATATTCTTGAAGATGTTATCAAGGAACACCCAGTACTTCTTAACCGCGCACCTACCCTCCACCGTTTGGGTATCCAGGCCTTCGAACCTGTCTTGATTGATGGTAAGGCCCTTCGTCTTCACCCATTGGTATGTGAGGCCTACAATGCCGACTTTGACGGTGACCAAATGGCCATCCACGTTCCATTGTCTGAAGAAGCTCAAGCTGAAGCACGTTTGCTCCTTCTTGCGGCTGAACACATCCTTAACCCTAAAGACGGTAAACCGGTCGTAACGCCATCTCAGGATATGGTTCTTGGTAACTACTACTTGACTATGGAAGAAGAAGGCCGTGAGGGTGAAGGTATGGTCTTCAAGGATATTGATGAGGCAGTTATGGCTTATCGTAATGGTTATGTTCACTTGCATAGCCGTGTCGGTATCGCAGTAGACAGCATGCCTGATAAACCTTGGAAAGAAAACCAACTTCACAAGATTATGGTTACAACTGTTGGTAAGATTCTCTTTAACTCAATCATTCCAGCAGAAATTCCATATCTTCAAGAAACAACAAATGAGAACTTGACAGATAGTACACCAGATAAGTACTTCCTTGAACCAGGTCAAGATATCCAAACAGTTATTGATAGTTTGGAAATTAATGCGCCATTCAAGAAGAAAAATCTTGGTAACATCATCGCTGAAACCTTCAAACGTCTTCGTACGACTGAAACATCAGCCTTCCTTGACCGTTTGAAAGACCTTGGTTACTACCACTCAACACTTGCTGGTTTGACAGTGGGGATCGCCGATATCCCAGTTATCGATAACAAACAAGAAATTATCGATGCTGCTCACCACCGTGTTGAAGAAATTAACAAGGCCTTCCGTCGTGGTTTGATGACAGATGATGACCGTTATGTTGCTGTTACAACAACATGGCGTGAAGCGAAAGAAGCACTTGAAAAACGTCTGATTGAGACACAAGATCCTAAGAACCCAATCGTTATGATGATGGACTCAGGAGCTCGTGGTAACATCTCTAACTTCTCTCAACTTGCCGGTATGCGTGGTTTGATGGCTGCTCCTAACGGACGTATCATGGAATTGCCTATCCTTTCAAACTTCCGTGAAGGTTTGAGCGTTTTGGAAATGTTCTTCTCTACTCACGGTGCGCGTAAAGGTATGACCGATACGGCCCTTAAGACAGCCGACTCAGGTTACCTTACTCGTCGTTTGGTTGACGTTGCCCAAGATGTTATCATCCGTGAAGATGACTGTGGAACAGACCGTGGTCTTCTCATCCGTGCGATTACTGACGGTAAAGAAGTTACGGAAACACTTGAAGAACGTCTTCAAGGTCGTTACACTAAGAAATCAGTTAAGAATCCTACAACAGGTGAAGTAATCGTAGGTCCAGATACTTTGATTACTGAAGACATGGCTGCTGCTATTGTCAATGCTGGTGTTGAAGAAGTAACTATCCGTTCAGTCTTTACATGTAACACACGTCACGGTGTCTGCCGTCACTGTTACGGTATCAACTTGGCAACAGGTGATGCGGTTGAAGTTGGTGAAGCAGTTGGTACTATCGCCGCTCAATCTATCGGGGAACCTGGTACACAGCTTACTATGCGTACCTTCCACACCGGTGGGGTAGCCTCAAACACCGATATCACACAGGGTCTTCCACGTATCCAGGAAATCTTTGAAGCACGTAACCCTAAAGGGGAAGCGGTTATCACTGAAGTTAAGGGTACTGTTATTGAAATCGAAGAAGATGCTGCAACACGTACTAAGAAAGTCTTCGTTCAAGGTAAGACTGGAATGGGTGAATACGTTGTTCCATTTACAGCTCGTATGAAAGTTGAAGTGGGTGACGAAGTACACCGTGGTGCGGCCTTGACAGAAGGTTCAATCCAACCTAAACGTCTCCTTGAAGTACGTGATACCTTGTCAGTTGAAACTTATCTTCTTGCAGAAGTACAAAAAGTTTACCGTAGCCAAGGGGTAGAAATCGGTGACAAACACGTCGAAGTAATGGTTCGTCAAATGCTTCGTAAAGTACGTGTTATGGATCCAGGTGATACAGATCTCCTTCCAGGTACACTTATGGACATTTCTGACTTCACAGATGCTAACAAGGATATTGTTATCTCTGGTGGTGTTCCTGCAACATCTCGTCCAGTCCTTCTTGGTATTACTAAAGCCTCACTTGAAACAAATTCATTCTTGTCAGCGGCTTCCTTCCAAGAAACAACACGTGTCCTTACAGATGCAGCTATCCGTGGTAAGAAAGACCATCTCCTTGGTCTTAAAGAAAATGTTATCATTGGTAAGACTATCCCTGCTGGTACAGGTATGGCTCGTTACCGTAACATTGAACCACTTTCAGTTAACGAAGTTGAAGTTATTGAAAACATTGCTGTTGATGAAGCAATTGTGGAATCATCTGAAGACTAAAATGAAAGCAAAAGAACTCACAATGAATTGTGGGTTCTTTTCGTATTTATATGACTAGAATCTCTTCTATTTTTGATAAATATAAAATATAAGACCATTTTTTTTATCTTTTCCAGAAAATTTTGTATAATAAGAACACCAAAGATGAAGTGAGAAAGAAAAATGTACCAAGTAGTTGAAATGAAAGGGGATTTGGAACCGTGGTGGTTCCTAGAAGGCTGGCAAGAGGATATCATCAGTACTAAGGAATTTGAAAATTTTTACGATGCCCTCAAGTACTATAAAAAACTTTGGTTTGCGATGGAGGAAACCTTTCCAAGTTATATCAGCCGTAGTAGTGTCATGACTGCTTTTTGGGATCAAGAGGATAAGCACTGGTGTGAGGAGTGTGACGAATACCTGCAGGTCTACCAATCGATTGCTCTTTTGGATGATTGGCAGGAAATTCCTGAGGAAAAATACCGTCCGGGATATGAAAAGCGAAACGACCTTCCAAATCATGCCCACTGTAAAATTAAACGCTAAATAATGCAGAAGCTCGAAATTTTCGAGCTTTTTTTCATTTTCTTAAACTTTTTACGAATAGGTCTATGAGGAGGTCCTTATGGTAACAGAATTTGCTAAGGAAATGATCAAAAATGCTGATAGTTGTGGGGCTCAAGACATCTATGTCATTCCACGTCAGGATAATTATGAGCTCTATATGCGAGTTGGCCAGGAAAGGAGATTAATTGATGTATATCGGCCTGATTTCATGGCTAGTCTTATTGGTCACTTTAAATTTGTGGCGGGAATGATGGTGGGTGAGAAGCGTAGGAGTCAACTAGGTTCCTGTGACTATGATTGTGGTGATGGTCAAAGGGTTTCTCTGCGTTTATCAACCGTTGGGGATTATCGCGGCTTAGAAAGTTTAGTTATTCGTGTCCTACATTCCGAACGTCGAGAATTGGTGTATTGGAATCAAGGAATCCAGCCGATTATGGATGCTTTGGATTATCGTGGCTTGTATCTCTTTGCAGGTCCCGTAGGTTCTGGAAAGACTACGCTTATGCATGAATTGGTTCAGGAGCGTTTTAAGGGACAGCAGGTGATTTCGATTGAAGATCCTGTGGAAATTAAACAGGATAATGTCTTGCAACTCCAGGTAAATCAGGCAATTGACATGACCTATGATAATTTGATTAAGCTATCACTACGTCACCGCCCGGATGTTTTGATTATTGGAGAAATTCGAGATAAGGAGACTGCTCGAGCGGTTATTAGAGCTAGTCTGACAGGAGTGACTGTTCTTTCAACTATTCACGCAAAGAGTGTGGTAGGTGTTTATGAGCGTCTTCTGGACCTCGGTGTAGATAAGTCTGAGTTGGATAATGCTCTTCAAGGGATTGCCTATATGCGTTTGATTAAGGGAGGAGGTGTGATTGATTTTGCCAGTGAAAATTTCCAAAGCCATTCGTCAACCAGCTGGAACCAACAGTTGGAAGGCTTGGTTCAACAAGGATATCTCACTGAAGGGGATATCCAAGGGGAAAAAATTAAAGATTAATCAGCAAGTCAAGGTTATCCAGCTTTTCAAACAGCTTCTAAAGGCAGGGTTTACTTTAACTGAAATCGTAGCCTTTTTGGAGCGAAGTCACTTGTTGAAAGAATCGTCATTATCTCTTATGAAAGCAAGCTTAATGCGAGGCGACAGGCTAGACCAGATGTTTGCGTCAGTGGGTTTTTCGGACAATATTGTTACTCAGATTGCCCTTGCTGATAAGCACGGTAATCTTCTAGGGAGTTTAACCAAGATTGAAACCTACATGCTTCGCATGACCAAGGTTCGTAAGAAACTCATGGAGGTAGCGACCTACCCTATTCTACTTCTGGGTTTCCTGATTCTGATTATGTTAGGACTTAAAAATTATCTTTTACCTCAACTGTTAGAGGGTGATGGTAAGGATAATTGGGCTGTACAGTTGGTTCAAATCTTTCCCCAGCTCTTCTTTGTGAGTTTGTGTGGACTTCTTGTATTAAGCTTAATTCTTTATCTATGGGTCAAACACCAGCCAGCCCTTGTCTTTTATCGACGAATGGCAAAAATCCCTTTCATAGGCCAAACTGTCAGGCTATATACGACCGCCTATTATGCTAGGGAATGGGGAAATCTCTTAGGACAAGGCATTGACCTGTTAGACTTGGTTTCTCTTATGCAAGAGCAAAAGTCCAAGCTCTTTCGTGAGCTAGGGGCTGATTTAGAAGAGGCCTTGATGCTAGGACAGAGTTTTCCTGACCGTATTGCTACTCACCCTTTTTTCACTAAGGAACTATCCTTGATTATTGCTTATGGAGAGGCTAATGCTAGGTTGGGCTATGAGTTAGAAGTCTATGCTGAAGAGGTTTGGCAGGCTTTCTTTAACCGTCTTAATAAGGCAACAACCTTTGTGCAACCCCTCATTTTTGTTATTGTTGCTGTCGTGATTGTAATGATCTATGCAGCTATGCTATTACCAATGTATCAAAATATGGAAGGAATGATGTCATGAAAATGATGTTGAAAAAATTGAATGCCGTTAAACTACGAGCTTTTACGCTAATTGAAATGAATGTCACTAAAACTCCCTATAATTTCCATAAAATAACGATGGTTTCACTAGTCACTCGAACCTTGCTTATCAAGGCGCGTGCTATGGCTTTCTGCTGCTCGTAGTCAAGGCTAAATATATCCTTGGTATCAAGTACCCGTCTAATGTCTTTTTTTCGTTCTACGGTTTTGATAGAGCTGTCAGCGTCTAGTTCTTTTTCAAGAGCTGTTCTTTCTGCCATAAAGTCGCTTGACCGTTTTTGTAATTCCTCTAGTGAAATCCTATCGTCGATGTATAGATCATTAAGCCTGCTAATTTTAGCGGTCAGATTATCAATCTGTTTCTGGTAACTATCACGGTCTATAGTCTCTTTGTCAGTGTTTGAAAATAGCTTGTCGATATAGTCTGAATCAGTTTGCAGCTTGCTGATTTCAGTTAGGACGAAGTGCTCTATATCGTCTTTGAAGTAAAATCCAGAGTCGCATTTTTCATTGTTATTATAAACAGTGACGCCCTTGGTTTTTCGTGGATGTCGCTGCTTACACTCATATTTGACTAAGCGAGTGCCGTCTTTCCGTTTCATGCCTAACTTGATAGCAAGCGGAGCTGAACAATAGCCGCATTGAGCTATACCAGAAAGCATGTATTTAGCTTGAAATGGTCTAGGGTTGAATCGCTGGGCGGCTGTTCTTTGCCTTGTTTTGATTTCCTCTTGCGTCTTGTTGTATTCTTCCTCTGAGATAATGGCTTCATGAGTGCCAGGGAATATCTGCCCCTTAAATTGATTGTATCCACAATATACCGGGTTCGACAGGATAGCCCGCACTGTTCTATAGCTCCACTCTTTATCTTGTCCATATTGGTCATTGAGGGTGTCTCTGAGTTTGGTTATCGACATACCTGACAGATACCATTGAAACATTTTCCGGACAATTAAGGCTTGATATGGATTGATTGAGAGCGTGCCAGTCTCTTTGACATAATCGTAGCCGTAGGATGTCTTTGCCCACTGCATCGACTTGCCGGACTTTGCCCGCCCCAGCTTGCCTAGCTGCATACGCTCCTTGATTTGTTCTCTTTCAAGCTGGGCAAACACGCTGAGGAGCCCAATCATTGCCTTACCAAACGGCGTTGAGGTGTCGAAGTTTTCGAGTAAGCTGACGAATTCTATATCATTCTCCAAAAATACATCTTCAATCAGATAGAGTGTATCTTTCTGGCTTCGGCTCAAACGGTCTAGTTTATACACTAACACCGTATCGAACAGTTTCCTTTTTGCATCTCTCACTAACTGCTCTAGTGCAGGGCGTTCCGTGTTAGAACCAGAGAATCCACCGTCGGTGTATATGTCATAAACATTCCAATCTTTAATCTCACAGTAACTTGTCAGTTTTGCCTTTTGCTCGTCGATTGAATAGCCCTCATCAACTTGCGACGTGGTTGACACTCGGACATAGATAGCAACTTTATGCATTGTCATTGTATTTGTACCTCGTTTTTGATAAAATGGATACAGAAAAGAACATGTAAGGCTGTTTCCAGTTTACATTTCTCTTTCTGTGGTGCTAGCTCTATAATCAAACTTTGGCGAGGGAGATTATAGGGCTTTTTTTATTGTCTTATTTAACCTTGACTTTCATTGTTCCGTCAAGTTTTTGGCTAGCTAGAGCATTGCCGTCATCTGTTTTAATGTGAAACATCGGATATCGCTCATAATTTACATTGTTGATTGCAGCCCAGACGTTGAAGGCTTCATGCTCTTTGGCAAGCATGCCATCAGCAAAATTCTGCAAGTCAGCTTTGCTGTAAGTTTTATACTCGTTAGGCACAGTCATGTATAGAATTGTGTCACGATTGTAAAAACTATATGTACTAATATCCAGACCTTTTTCAGTCAAATCTTGCTTGAAGTAGTCAATAAAGCTACCCATCTGATCCTCGGTAATATCTTTTAGTTTATCTTCCGATGAGCTTGGTTCTGAGCTTGATTCTTTCGGAGTCGCTTCCTCACTCTTTGAACTTGACGCTTTGGCACTGCTAGACGGCTTACTAGCTTTAGGTTTTGTCTTTGAAGAAGACGAAGCTGTTTGAACTGTCTTGACTGGTTCTGTTTCCGTTTTCGGTGCAAGTCCAGTTATTTCAAAAACTTTCCCAAGGACAGCCAAGCAGACGAGCACAACCGCCCATTTTTGCCAGCGTTTCAAATTCTTCCATTTACTCAACATTTTTCAATCTCCTTTAGTTTTAGATATTCGTCCTTTACAAATGTCTCATCACAAATTGTGGTGAGATTATATTTTTTCATAAAACGTACATAGTTAAAATCATCCAAAGATTCATTTTTGAGCAATCCGCGGATCATGTCTCTGTTAGCTTGAGCTTCGTATTTCTCACGCAACCGCTCATAGTCTTTAGAATTCTGCTCTAGGTGGCCCAATTCATGTAAAATGACCTTCAAACGTATTTCTGGGTCTAAATCCTTATTGATATAAACCACCCTGTTTATCTGGTCGATAAAGCCGTTTCTAGGCCACTCGTTAGAACTAAACTCACAAAGAGACACGTTGAACTGCTCAAGCAATTCACTTTCAGTCATAGCACCTCACTTCTCTTTGCTGATCATATAGCCAGCAATTATGGCACGAATCGCCCGCTTATCGTCGTCCGTCAACGGTTTACCATCGAACATCATAGCGTTAGCTATGATTTCATCAATGTCGTGGGAACTTGGTTGTTGTTCCTCGGTGGTTTCTGGGCCGTCTCCAAAAAGAATGTAATCTGTCGAAGTCCCCAAGGCTTGAGCCAATTTTACAATCTTTATCCCCGTTGGAATACTAGCACCGCTTTCCCACTTCGAAATAGTTGAATCAGACTTATACCCTAACATTTTCGCTAATTCAAGTTGACTAATACCCTTGCTAGCTCTCAAACTTTCAATTCTGCTTCCTCTTTGCTTATTCAAATCCATATCTTTCTCCTTGCTGTTTATATTAATATTATATAGTAGACTTTCCTAATTTTCAAGTTGATTTATAAAAAACTTAAAAAAACTTGAAAAAAAATCAACAAAACTGTTGACATTGAATTTAATTCAAGTTATAATATGTTTGTAAGTTAGTTAGGAGGAACAAAATGACAGAAACAGTTCCAAAAATTACAATCAAAGAACTCCGAGCACGACACAACTTGTCACAGGAGAAGTTTGCTGAAAGCGTTGGTACTACAGCTCAAACAGTTAGCGCATGGGAGAAAAATCAACTTTCAATTTCTCCCAAAAACATGGTGCGTATTTGTAAGAAATATCACATTCAATCGTCTGATTTGTACGGGATATAATATTTTTTTACGACAAAACTTGAATTTTATTCAAGTCAAAAATTAGGAATCCAATAAACCTAAAAGACTTGATTAACTCAAGGTTATAAGTCTTAAAAGAAAATTGGCCAAATTCTTGACGGCACTAGGGAGCTAGCGGGGCAACAATTCAGTTGAAACGTAAGCAATACCATTAGATGATTTGATTTTATAATGACTCCTAAAAAACAAATATAATCAAAGTCCTCGCTAGTTCCCTAGTGCCGTCAAGGCAACAAAAAAAGCTGACCCCTGCCAGAGTCAGACCGATAGAAAATTTAAACTAAAGAGATTGTACCATGAAAAAACAAAAATGGGAACCCACCATAATCAACATTATGGCAGACGGTTCCAGAGTTGATGATTTAACTAAATATGTCATTCCAAGCGGTCACGCTTACTATGACATCATTCAAGGTATTTACCAGAAAGGAGCTTAACCGAATGAAGTATATCTTTCACTAATGATGAAAAAAACTATACGTGCTTGAATAACGAGTTTTTGCAAGACACTAGCTTGAGCTTACAAGCGAAAGGCTTACTTGCTGAAATTTTGATAAATAAAAGCGATTGGCGAGTTTATCTGTCGGAACTCGAAAAGAGGTCGACCAACGGGAAAAGCTCACACCGTTCAGCGTTTGAAGAGTTAAAACGCAAACGTTATGTTGTGGTTTTCCGAAAAAGCAAGGGCTATAAAAAAGGTTTTGAAATAGTTGTCTGCGCATCAGACATACCAATGACAGACGAGTTTATAGAATACCTTGATAAAAAGTTATCCACAGAGTTATCCACAGGTAGCCTTAAAAATTCATAGTTCGATAAATGGAATTTCCAATAATTCAACCGATGATAATTCATAAGTTGAAAATTCATACGATGAATAATTCAACCGATGATAATTCATACGATGAATAATCGGACACTAACAAGTACTAATATATAACAAGTACTAATATATAACAATATGGTGCTACGCACACTAACCAACAACAATCTAGAGCCTACCGGCACTAACTAGAAATAATTACTAATAGATAACAATACAGTAGTTATTAGAAGAATAAGAGAGGTAAAAAACATGAAAAACCTTAAAACAAATAAAGGCATGATTAGCTTTTTCAAAAGCTTTGGGATCAAAAAAGCCTTTCTCACAGATGACATTCGTTTTGACAGGAACGGTGCACATCATGTCGGTGTGGACGTCATCATGAAAGATGGGACATGTTTCGGTGTGTTTAGCAACGGTGAAATTCTAAATTAAGGAGAGAGCAAAATGAAATTATTCGATTGGATCTGGAGTAAAAAACAGAATGACGTAGAGGTTTTCGAAGTAAAACCATATCGCATGATTGATGAAAAGGTTAGAGAATTCAACGCTGACCACGGATTGCCATTAGATCAGCTAGTGGGGTGATGATTTGAAACGACTACTAAAATTCTTATTCGGTAAAAAGAAGCAACCGAAACCAGAGCCATTTTTTGAATGGGTGGAAACACCCGAAGAACGTCGGGAACGACTTAAAAAGAAATACGACTAATTTAACCGTTTCAATCCGTAGCCACGGCCTACCGTGGAGTGTAACTTATACCTTTCCCCAAAAAATATAAACTTTACCCACATATTCACATACCTTTCTAAAAAACATTGAAAAAACATGAAGCGGTGGGCTATGGGTGCGGATTGAAGCACTAAAAAAAGCATGGGTTAGGGCCCATGCAAGACAAAACATCTATACAAGGAGTATATCATGAAATCATTCAACACTCAAACAATCGCTAAAACTTCTTTCACCAAGAGCAAAGCCTATGGCTTGTGCGGAACGGTTGCTCTTGCTACCGCTCTACTAATCGGAGCTGGTGCAGTGTCAGCCGATGAAGTGACTGAAACAGCAGTAAATGCTCAACCAGCAGTGGCAAACGTCTATACTGCTGATAACGCTGGGAATATTACGGTGACACCGTCTGAAACAGTGGCACCAGTAGCGGAAACACCAGTATTTACTCCACCAGCACCGGTTGAAGCGCAACCTATTGCGGAAACTCCAGCACCAGTCGAAGCTACTCCAGTGGCAGATACTCCAGCAGCGCCTACCACTGTTACCAAAGCGGGTGACACAATCAACGTTGAAAACCCTAACGTTGAGGTTACTTTCCCGAATGGTAATGGAAAGTATAGCCCATTCGAGGTTGAGTATAAAGACATTAAAATCCCGGACGATGTGCCGGTTAACGAGGGGGACAAAGTTACTTTTGACTTGCCCGAAGAAGTGAAATTCCAAACCTCTTACGAGTTTGATGTGCACAATCCAGATAAAGCAGTGGTTGGGAAAGCTACAGCGGATGCTACCACTAACAAGGTGACAACTGTATTCAATGACTATTTCAAATCACACCCTTTGAATAAGATCATGAACTTAAAACTAGATGCAAGCTGGACAGATAAAGTTGTATCTGGAAAACCAGTAAGTGCCAACTTCAACGGTACTGTGGTAACAGCTAATATTGGTTCAGAGCAAGTCATTGGCAAAGATGAATTGATTGCAAAATGGGGTTCACAAGACAAGGAAGATCCTACTGTAATTAACTGGACTGCTCGTGTTAATTACGCTCACCGAATTTTGAACCATGTCACTATCATTGACGAAATGAGTGAAAATCAAAAGCTAGTCGATAACTACTTTGAAATTAAGAACATTGAAAGTCTAGATCCTTGGATTGACAAAGGTTCGGCTATGGACTTAGTTAAGTCTATTTCAAAATCTGAGCATGGTTTTGAAATCAAAATGGACCGTTTGGACAAAATGGTCTATCTATATTACAAGACTAAGCTTGTAAATGCTGTCAAGGACTCAACTAATCCTACTAACAGGGTCGAACTGAAAGCTGAAGACGCTGGAGCAGTTTCATATATGAAAATTCAACTAGTTGGTGGCCGCGGTGACGCCAGCGGTGAAAACAAACCGGAACCAACTTTCGAGGTGCCAAATTACGCACCTAAAGTTGACATCCCAGAATTTGAGGGCGGCATCCCTGGTATTCCAGAGGTGCGAGAGTTGCCGGAATATACCGAGCCAATCGGAACTGTTCCAAACGACGCTCCAGTTTTGGATAAGCCAGAATGGAGTGGCGGCACAGTACCAAATGAAGCTCCAGTACATTACAAACCTGAGTTTGAAGGTGGAGTAATTCCGAATGATGCCCCTATCCTCGATTTGCCAGAACTTGAAATTCCAGTAGAGCCAGAAAAACCAGTGGTACCTAACACTAGCAAGCCCGTAGATGCGCCTAAAACTAAAGCGGCAGTGACTTATAAGCTCGATTCTGAGCCAAAAGGAACAGTAAATACACCAACTTACCGTGCGACACTTCCGAATACTGGCGAAAAAGAAGGCATCATGTCAACTCTTGGGCTTGTGGTAATTGCAGCAGGTATCGCAAGTTTGACATTGACTTTCAAGAAGTACAACGAAGGTGAGGAAGAATAATCATGAAACTAACAGAAAAACTAGTCGTATTTTACAGCGCTAAGAAAGATGGATTTCTTGAAAGTTACAAAGACAGAGGAAGTCTAGTATATACAGCAACATTTACTGACCGTTTGAAAGAGGCACTATACTTGCCTCTCGAACCATACGAAAAACAAAAAAACGATCTTGACAAGCTTGCTGAAACGTTTGGCTGCGAAGTGCTTAATGTGGAAGTTGAATACAACGTAACTAAACTTGACGGTTCGGACTTCGAACGTACAGAACGTAAAGGAGTTACAGAAGACGACATCGGTGGACTTTTGAGAAGATTAATTGATTAATTAATAGCAGCAGTGGTGGGAGGGTAGGCAATAAATATGGAACAAGTACATGAATTTAGGTCGTGAGCTGGGCAGGATCATCAATAGTCAGCAAGACAGAATCTTGTCACTAGCTCACGAAAACGCAAAACTTAAAAAAGAGCTTTGGAACCTAAAAAAAGGCAAATGGTAGGACAATATGGGAAACATGACATTCACGGAGCTGCAGCAAAGAATGCAGCTTGAAAAAAAGCAAGAGCGGGACGCTAAGTACGCATCACGGCACGCTGAGGACATTTACAACACATTTAAGAGTTTGAAATCTAACTGGAGCGTCGTTGTCAATTATGAATTGGTCGAGTTTGCAAACAAGA